>ENA-OXVV01000464-OXVV01000464.1-human-gut-metagenome-genome-assembly--contig:-NODE-464-length-10731-cov-7.29562_pt1 | contig 10731 bp, 7 predicted proteins | sample MGYA00249252_ERZ652700 | MGnify/ENA primary metagenome ERZ652700 (study PRJEB26925, sample SAMN05826669) | human gut metagenome | biome: ENVO:2100002; feature: ENVO:00000062; material: ENVO:00002003... | reverse complement strand
CTTCTAGCTTCGTCGGCAGCGTCAGATGTGTATAAGAGACAGGTTTCATAGAGTTTTATCTGTTTCTGCAAAAGTAAGTATTTATAAATAAAAAGTAGAATCGTTTGTCTATAAAACTTCTTTTAATAAGACGTTTCCCTTATTTTTTTATACTACTCTCCCTAATCTGCAAATGTGTCGGAATCGTCACCTGCTTGATAGTCTTATCTCCTTTTATCCGATCTATTAATAGTTGGCAGGCAGTTTCTCCCATTTTATAAGTTTGATGTGATACAGCAGATAATTTCGGTTCCACATAATTGGCATGCTGTTCATCCGTATATCCGATAATAGCGATATCATCCGGTATGCGGAGACCATGGCTCTTGATAACTTCCATAGCCGCGAAAGCCAATGTATCATTCATGGCAAGAATAGCATCCGGAGGCTGTGGAAGTGACAGTAAAGTTTCTGTGGCAATCTTGCCTTCCTCATAATCAATCTTCCGGCAAACAACTAGCTCCTTTTCGATAGGAATACGATTCTCACGCAAGGCTTCCAGATAACCATGTTTTCTTCTCTTTACAATATCCAAATGATTGGCTCCACCGATAAAGGCTACCCGTTTACTTCCATTATTCAACAGATGTTGTGTTGCCATTTGCGCTGATTGTACCCCATCCGCTACGACCGATGAAAATTGGTCGGTCAGGCAAACACGGTCGAACAGGATAAGTGGCATATTGATGTCTTTCAAGGCGGAGATGTGGGAGAAATCGGTTGTTTCTTGAGACAAACAGGCGATGATACCTTCCACGCGCATATTGACCAGATTCTCAATATTTCTTTTTTCGTGCTCGTAAGACTCATGCGAGGTCGTGATAATCACGAAATATCCGTTGGCAATAGCCATATTCTCTATTCCATTCAGAATTGATGCAAAGAAATGAGTGACAATATCCGGGACTACCACTCCAATGATACGTGGCGCATTTTTCCGCAGGCTCATGGCAAAAGGATTGGGACGGTAGTTCATCTCTTTAGCCAGTGCCTTTGCTTTAGCACAAAGTTCACGGCTGATTTCCGGACTATCTTTTAGTGCCCTGGATACAGTAGGAACTGATACCCCCAGTGCTTGGGCGAGATCTTTGAGTGAAGTATGTTTCCGGTTTTCCATTTGAAAGTCTGCAACTTAGATTCTTTTTACAAAGAAAGCACATTCCCGGAAAATTAAAAGCATCTGAAGCAATATTTTTTACGTAAACCGTTACGTTGGTTTTTCGACTGCTCTCTGCTGCACTGAAACTATTACTGACCTATTTTTGTCGCATACAAAATGATTTAAAACCTAAAAGTATGCAATACCATGAAATCGGAAAGACAGGGATGAAAGTATCATCTCTTAGTTTTGGAGCTTCTTCTTTAGGAGGAGTTTTCCATGATTTGAAAGAAAAAGAAGGCATTCAGGCTGTGTTTACTGCTGTTGAGGCAGGAATGAACTTTATCGATGTGTCTCCTTATTACGGACATTATAAAGCGGAAACTGTTTTAGGAAAGGCGCTTAAAGATCTTCCTCGCGACCGTTATTACCTTTCTACCAAAGTGGGACGTTATGGAAAAGATGGAGTAAATCTGTGGGATTACTCTGCAAAACGTGCGACAGAAAGTGTGTATGAGAGCATGGAACGTTTGAATATAGATTTTATCGATCTGATAAATGTACACGATGTTGAATTTGCCGATTTGAATCAGGTAGTTAATGAGACTCTGCCTGCTTTGGTTGAGTTGCGTGAAAAAGGAGTGGTAGGACACGTTGGAATTACCGACTTGCAACTCGAGAACCTGAAATGGGTAATTGACCATTCACCAAGCGGTACGATTGAATCTGTGCTTAGCTTCTGCCATTATTGCCTGTGTGATGATAAATTAGCAGACTTCCTGGACTACTTCGAATCCAAAGAAATCGGCGTGATTAATGCTTCTCCCCTTTCAATGGGACTGTTGAGTGAACGTGGTGTTCCTGCCTGGCATCCGGCTCCCAAACCTTTGGTAGAGGCTTGCCGTAAAGCAATGGAACATTGCAAAGCTAAGAATTATCCGGTTGAGAAGCTGGCTATGCAGTTCTCCGTCAGCAATCCCCGTATAGCAACGACTTTGTTTAGTACGACTAATCCGGAGAATGTGAAAAAGAACATCGCTTTCATCAAAGAACCTATTGACTGGGAACTCGTTCGGGAAGTGCAGGAGATTATCGGAGAGCAGAAACGTGTAAGTTGGGCAAACTCATAAAACAGCGTCATTCGTATGGACTATACAATTATTGATGCGCACGCCCATCTGTGGTTACGGCAGGATACTGTTGTGGACGGATTGCCTATCCGGACTTTGGAAAATGGCCGTTCGGAATTTATGGGAGAAATCCGGCAAATGGTTCCGCCCTTTATGGTAGACGGTGTGAATAGCGCGGAAGTTTTTCTTTCGAATATGGACTATGCGCAAGTGGCTGCGGCTGTCATTACCCAAGAGTTTATTGACGGTATTCAGAATGATTATTTGTCGGAAGTCGTTTCCCATTATCCCAACCGTTTCTTTGTTTGCGGAATGTGTGAGTTTCGCAAACCTGGATTTTTGGAGCAGGCGAAAGAGCTTATAGCCAAAGGTTTTAAGGCTATAAAAATACCTGCCCAACGCTTGTTGTTAAAAGAGGGACGGGTAATGCTGAATAATGAGGAAATGATGCAGATGTTTCATTCTATGGAAGAACGGAATGTCATGCTTTCCATCGATTTGGCTGACGGAGCAACACAGGTTTCCGAAATGGAAGAGATTATTCAGGAATGCCCCCGCCTAAAAATAGCTGTCGGGCACTTCGGAATGGTGACACGTCCGGACTGGAAAGAACAAATCCGCCTGGCACGTCATCCCAATGTGATGATTGAATCCGGCGGAATCACCTGGCTTTTCAATGATGAATTTTATCCTTTCAAAGGAGCAGTGAAAGCCATTCGGGAAGCGGCGGATTTAGTTGGCATGGAGAAACTGATGTGGGGATCGGACTATCCGCGCACCATTACAGCAATCACCTACAAGATGTCATACGATTTTGTGGTGAAGTCTTCCGAGCTGACGGAAGAGGACAAAAGACTCTTTTTGGGAGAAAATGCCCGGAACTTCTATGGATTCACGGATCTCCCCGTACTTCCTTACATCAAGAACATGTCCGAATGATAGAGAAAACATCCTTATCGTAAAACTAGATTTATACCATGAAAAAGAATACATATACAATACCTTTAGCGTTAGTTTTCTGCCTTTTCTTTCTGTGGGCGATAAGCAGCAATCTGCTTCCCACAATGATCCGGCAATTGATGAAGACATGTGAACTGAATACCTTTGAAGCCTCCTTTACCGAGACTGCCTACTGGTTGGCTTATTTTATTTTCCCCATCCCTATAGCGATGTTTATGAAACGTTACAGCTATAAGGCGGGAATTATTTTCGGACTGGTATTAGCAGCAATCGGAGGTCTGCTTTTCTTTCCTGCCGCCATTTTAAAAGAATATTGGGCTTACCTCTGTATCTTCTTTATTATCGCTACAGGAATGTGCTTTCTGGAGACAGCTGCCAATCCGTATGTGACGGTTTTAGGAGCCCCCGAAACAGCTCCCCGCCGATTGAATCTGGCGCAGTCTTTCAATGGACTCGGAGCTTTTATCGCTGCCATGTTTTTGAGTAAGCTCATCCTTAGCGGAACTCATTACACGCGAGAGACCCTTCCTGTAGATTATCCGGGAGGCTGGCAGGCCTATATCCAATTGGAAACGGATGCTATGAAACTTCCTTATCTGATATTGGCTATACTGTTGATTGCCATAGCTGTCGTCTTCGTCTTTTCAAAATTGCCGAAGATTGGGGACGAAGGAGAAACGGCTTCTTCCGAAAAAATGACTTCTTCGGGTAAAACGAAAGAGGGCAGCCAGAAAGAAAAACTGATAGACTTCGGTGTATTGAAGCACTCACACTTGCGGTGGGGAGTGATTGCGCAATTCTTCTATAACGGCGGACAGACGGCGATAAACAGTCTGTTCCTGGTTTACTGTTGCACTTATGCCGGATTGCCGGAAGATACAGCGACTACCTTCTTCGGATTGTATATGCTCGCATTTCTTTTGGGGCGTTGGATCGGTACCGGATTGATGGTGAAATTCCGTCCACAGGATATGCTACTGGTTTACGCCTTGATGAATATTCTTTTGTGCGGGGCAGTGATGATATGGGGAGGTATGATCGGGTTATACGCAATGTTGGCTATCTCTTTCTTTATGTCTATAATGTATCCCACGCAGTTCTCATTGGCGCTAAAAGGACTGGGGAATCAGACAAAGAGTGGTTCGGCATTTCTGGTAATGGCTATTGTCGGCAATGCCTGCCTGCCACAGTTGACGGCTTATTTTATGCATGCCAATGAGCATATCTATTATATGGCCTATTGTGTACCGATGATTTGTTTTGTCTTCTGTGCATATTACGGCTGGAAAGGTTATAAAGTAATCGATTAATAAATTTATTTATCAAACATATCCAATGAAAGCAGTTCAAATTGTCAATCCCTTCGAAATGAAGGTGGTTGAACTGGAAAAACCGACCGTTGGTGTCGGTGAAGTATTAGTAAGAATCAAGTATGTGGGTTTCTGTGGCTCCGACCTGAATACCTTTTTAGGACGTAACCCAATGGTGAAGTTACCGGTAATCCCGGGACATGAGGTAGGAGCGGTGATTGAGGAGATTGGTCCGAATGTTCCGACCGGCTTTGAAAAAGGGATGAACGTGACATTGAATCCATATACCAATTGTGGTAAATGTGCTTCCTGTCGTAATGGTCGTGTCAATGCCTGTGAGCATAATGAAACGTTAGGGGTACAGCGCAATGGAGTGATGTGCGAATATGCAGTTTTACCTTGGACGAAGATTATTCCGGCTGGTAATATCTCTCCTCGCGATTGTGCGTTGATTGAGCCGATGAGTGTCGGATTCCATGCGGTATCTCGTGCGCAGGTGATCGATAATGAATATGTGATGGTTATTGGCTGCGGTATGATTGGTATCGGTGCCATTGTACGTGCTGCTTTGAGAGGGGCAACGGTCATTGCTGTCGACTTGGATGACGAGAAACTGGAACTGGCGAAAAAGGTAGGTGCTTCTTATGTGATTAACTCCAAGACAGAAAATGTACACGAACGGATGCAACAGATAACAGAGGGCTTCGGTGCCGATGTGGTGATTGAAGCTGTCGGCAGTCCGGTCACTTATGTGATGGCGGTGGATGAAGTCGGTTTTACAGGACGTGTGGTTTGCATCGGCTATGCCAAGAGCGAAGTGGCTTTCCAAACAAAATATTTCGTTCAGAAAGAACTGGATATCCGTGGTTCCAGAAATGCGTTGCCGGCAGATTTCCGTGCGGTTATTAATTATATGAAAGAAGGCAACTGTCCGGTGGAAGAACTGATTTCGAAGATTGCCAAACCGGAAGGAGCTTTGGACGCTATGCAGGAATGGACGGCTAATCCGGGAAAGGTGTTCCGTATACTGGTTGAGTTCTGATAAGTTCTTGTAATAAGAATAGTTGTTGATACCTGTTGTTCGGGTATGTAATAAGTGAGAGGAGGCTGAATACAGTCTCCTCTCTTTGGGAGATAGGGTGATGTAACATGAGTAAATATAGATGTAACATTCTTCATTCGATATGTAGCATCACAAAGAAATCATGTAGCATACTTTGGGCAATATATCTGTTTGCATTTTCTATTTTTGTGATGTGGAAGATAACAAGGAACATTTTAAATAATTAGCTTTCAAATAATAGATAATGTAGCCAGTTAATAAAAAAACGATGATTATGCTGAAAACAAAAATCAACACTATTCTGCTGTGTACTCTTTTTACATTGTTCTTCCCGCTATCAGCCGGAGCACAATACCGTAATCCTATTCTTTATGCTGACGTGCCCGATATGTCAGTATGTCGCGCAGGCGATTACTTTTACATGGTTTCCACTACTATGCACCTGATGCCGGGGGCGCCTATCATGCGTTCGCCGGACATGAAACATTGGGAAACTATCAGCTACGTATTTTCTCGCATTGACGATGGTCCTCGTTATGATTTGCTCGAAGGCACTGCTTACGGGCAAGGACAATGGGCATCATCTATCCGCTATCATGACGGTAAATTCTATGTCTGGTTTACAGCCAATGGCGCGCCCGGACGTGGGTTTGTCTATACTGCGACAGATCCGGCCGGTCCCTGGAAACTTCTTTCGCGTCCTCCGCATTTCCATGACGGTTCGCTTCTGTTTGATGATGACGGGCGGGTGTATCTCTTTCACAGTACGGGACAGCTTACGGAGTTGAAAACCGATTTGACCGATGTACTTCCCGGTGGCATCAATCAGCAAATATTTGAACGGGATGCTGACGAACAAGGGCTGTTGGAAGGTAGTTCCGTCATCAAGTATAATGGGAAATATTACTTGCTGATGATTTCTATGGATTGGAGTATTCCCGGCCGTCTGCGTCGTGAAGTATGCTATCGTGCCGATAAGATTACCGGACCTTACGAAAAGCGTGTCATTCTTGAAACGGAGTTTGACGGGCATGGCGGTGTTGGTCAGGGATGCATCGTAGACGGGAAAAACGGTGAATGGTACGGACTGATTTTTCAGGATCGTGGTGGCGTAGGACGTGTGCCGTGTCTTATGCCTTGTACATGGACGGAAGATGGTTGGCCTATGCTGGGAGACAAGGATGGGCGCATTCCGAATGATACCACTTTGTCGTATATGTCAATGGATGGTATCTGCGGTTCGGATGATTTTTCCGCTTCCGGGCTTTCCCTCTATTGGCAGTGGAATCATAACCCCGTCGATCAGGCATGGAGTCTTACCGACCGTCCCGGATTTCTGCGTTTGAAAACCTCCCGTGTGGTAGATAACCTGTTTGTTGCTCCCAATACGTTGACTCAACGTATGGTAGGACCGAAATGCATGGGCACTGTCAGTCTCTCTCTGGGGGGTATGAAAGATGGTGACCGTGCAGGATTATCGGCTTTTAATGGTGACAGCGGTGTGCTTACGATTGAAAAGAACGGAAATAAACTGTCTCTTGTGATGAGTGAACAGAAAAGTGTATTTGAGAAAACGAAGCGTGCCATTAGCCGTGTGGATATGACCGAACAAGCCCGTATACCTCTTAACAAAGAGCTTGTCTACTTGCGTGTGGAAGGTGACTTTACCAATGGACGGGATGAGGCTCGTTTTTCTTATAGTCTTGATGGGAAAGCATGGATACCTGTCGGTCTGCCTATTAAGATGAAATTTGACTACACCCGTATGTTCATGGGCAGTAAGTTTGCTATATTTAACTATGCTACACGTTCCGTGGGCGGTTATGTAGATGTGGACTCCTTTGATTATTCGTTCTGTGATGCGTCAATGTAACAAACAAATATGTATTTGTAACCAATGAAACATTGTTTTATTAGAAAATAGGCTATTTTTGTTTCCAAATTAATCATAACTAATAAGTATAATATTATGAAAAGAGGTTGGATACCGATTATGGGTGTTTGTTTGGTGTTATCGTTTTCGGCATGTAAGCAATTGCTGCCTTACCAGGACACTTCTTTAGCGGCGGAACAACGGACGGAGGATTTGTTGCCCCGGTTGACTTTGGAAGAAAAAGTATCATTAATGCAAAATGCGTCACCTGCTATCCCTCGACTGGGAATTAAAGAATATGAGTGGTGGAATGAGGCGTTGCACGGTGTGGGACGTGCCGGATTGGCTACTGTTTTTCCCCAGTCTATCGGTATGGGAGCTTCTTTTAATGATTCATTATTATATGAAGTGTTCAATGCCACTTCCGATGAGGCTCGCGTAAAATCGCGTATTTTCGGTGAAAGCGGCGTGCTGAAACGCTATCAGGGATTAACATTCTGGACACCGAATGTCAATATATTCCGTGACCCTCGTTGGGGACGCGGTCAGGAAACTTATGGTGAAGACCCTTATCTGACAGGACAAATGGGAATGGCTGTAGTCCGTGGTTTGCAAGGACCGGAAGATGCCAGGTATGATAAGCTGCACGCATGTGCCAAGCACTTTGCAGTTCATTCAGGACCGGAGTGGAACCGGCATAGTTTTGATGCGGAGAATATAGATCCCCGGGATTTATGGGAAACCTATCTGCCTGCTTTTAAAGATTTGGTACAGAAAGCACATGTAAAGGAAGTGATGTGTGCCTACAATCGTTTTGAGGGAGAGCCTTGTTGTGGCAGCAATCGCCTGTTGATGCAAATATTGCGGGATGAATGGGGATACAAAGGCATTGTAGTCTCTGACTGTGGAGCGATTTCCGATTTCTATAGACCGGGAACGCATGGGACTCATCCGGATAAGGAACACGCCTCGGCCGCTGCTGTGCGGACAGGCACAGACCTTGAATGTGGAAGTGAATATGCTTCACTGGCGGATGCTGTAAAAGCCGGTTTGATTGACGAAAAAGAAATAGATATTTCATTGAAACGTTTGTTGACAGCACGTTTTGAACTGGGAGAAATGGACGAACAACCGGCTTGGTCGGAAATTCCAACCTCTGTGTTGAATAGTAAGGAACATCAGGCATTGGCTTTGCGTATGGCTCGTGAGTCATTGGTGCTCTTGCAGAATAAAAACAACATCCTTCCTCTGAATACCCATCTGAAAGTAGCCGTTATGGGACCTAATGCCAATGACTCCGTGATGCAGTGGGGAAATTATAACGGTATTCCGGCACATACGGTTACCTTATTGGAAGCTGTCCGTGCCAAACTACCGGAAGGACAAATCATATACGAACCGGGTTGTGACCGTGTGGACGGAAAGACACTCCAAAGCCTGTTTGATGAATGTAGCATAAATGGTAAACCCGGTTTCTTGGCAGAATATTGGAATAATCGTGATCGTGAAGGGGAAGTGGTCACTACTGACCAGATTTCCACTCCGTTCCATTTTGCAACAACAGGGGCTACTACGTTTGCGCCCGGTGTGGAAATTACTAATTTCTCGGCTCGTTATGAATCTGTCTTTCGTCCTTCGCAGTCCGGTGATGTTGCTTTCCGTTTCCAACTGGATGGTGAAGTGACTCTTATTATAAATGGTGAGCAAGTGGCTCAGAAAATATATGTTAAGAATCCGACGAACCTCTATACGTTACAGGCGAAAGCTGGAAAAGAGTATCATATCGAGATTTTATTCAAACAACGGAATGAAAGGGCTACACTTGATTTTGATTTGGGCAAAGAGGTCGGGATCGACTTGAACCTCGCAGTGAAGAGAGTAATGGATGCTGATGTGATTCTTTTTGCTGGTGGAATTTCTCCAAGTCTGGAAGGTGAAGAAATGCCGGTAGAAGTTCCCGGATTTAAGGGTGGTGACCGTACGGATATTGAACTTCCGGACGTTCAACGTGATTTGTTGAAAGCTTTGAAGAAGGCTGGTAAAAAGGTTGTCTTTATCAATTATTCCGGTTCAGCTATCGGACTAGTGCCCGAAACGACTACTTGTGAAGCGATTCTGCAGGCATGGTATCCGGGACAGGCGGGTGGTACAGCTATCGTTGATGCTCTTTGGGGAGAGTATAATCCCGGTGGACGCCTGCCGGTCACTTTCTATAAGGATGTGAATCAATTGCCGGACTTTGAAGACTATTCCATGAAGGGGCGTACCTATCGATATATGCAACAGCAACCACTTTTCCCATTCGGTCATGGGCTGAGTTATACTACGTTTACTTATGGAGAAGCTAAATTGAGCAAGAATACAATCGCCAAAGGTGAAAATGTAGTATTGACTATTCCGGTAAGCAATGTCGGGCAACGTGATGGAGAAGAGGTGGTTCAGGTTTATTTGAGACGTCCGGGTGATAAGGAAGGCCCCCGTTATACCTTGCGTGCTTTCAAACGCGTTCATATTCCGGCAGGGAAAACTGAATCAGTAGCTATTCCTCTTACTGGTGTGAACTTTGAATGGTTTGATGTAGAGTCGAATACGATGCGTCCGTTGGAAGGTACTTATGAATTACTGTATGGAGGAACTTCTGATAGAAATAAGTTGAAAACGATTGTAATGAACGTACAGTAATACCGCTTTGGAATTTTGTTTATTTTTACAGATAGACAATCCGGATTTATTTATTGAATGAATAAAGAAAGAACGACCTTGTTCCTTTAAAAGGAACGGGTCGTTTCTTTTAAACCAAGCCCCCGTTTCTTTTAAACCAACGGGGGCTTTCCTTTAAAGGAAAATGAATATTTGCTAATTCTTGATATTCAGCATTTTATATGATGGAAGATAAAAGTGCTGAAATAATAGGTAATGTAGTTAATTATCTTACCATTTTTCTGTTTTGAGGCTTTTTGTTACATCAGAAAAGAATCATGTTACATGTCTGTGATAAATGTAACCTGTATATAGATGCCTGTATCATGATTGTACATATATGATAAAACCGAATCGATACATTTGCAAACACTACTATGGAACAGAAAATTATAGAAAATAAAAAGTGATAATATGAGAACATTAAAATTGATTTTGTCGGGCTGGCAATCCGTGGGGCTTGTCGTATTTATTATGTTGTTTTTTAATATGGAGGTGAGTGGTAAGGGTAAAATAACGAAAAATGCTCCTGTCTTTACGCCTGTCTCTTATACACA
>ENA-OXVV01000457-OXVV01000457.1-human-gut-metagenome-genome-assembly--contig:-NODE-457-length-10825-cov-7.38932_pt1 | contig 10825 bp, 7 predicted proteins | sample MGYA00249252_ERZ652700 | MGnify/ENA primary metagenome ERZ652700 (study PRJEB26925, sample SAMN05826669) | human gut metagenome | biome: ENVO:2100002; feature: ENVO:00000062; material: ENVO:00002003... | reverse complement strand
GATGTGTATAAGAGACAGAAAATAAGGATTGACGATATGAACATTCTTTTGTGCCGAATAAATGCTCATGGCATAGGCATGGCTCAACATACGGCTATTCTTTTTCGGGGTACGGTCTACAATTGCTACAACGATATTTGTGCTGTCTGTCTGTTCCTCATGTTGAGGAAAATAAGCTTCTCCTCCTATATTCTGTTTAGTCTCTTTGTTCCAGATCGTCAGGAAAATCTCCTGCAAATCGTTGACTGCATCCCCTTCGATACGCATGTGCATATCACGCCAGGTTCCGATTTTGGGTAGTCCGTTGATATAATAATCGGCGATATTCATTCCGCCTGTATATGCCACTTTTCCGTCGATAACAGCAATTTTGCGATGGTCGCGGTGGGCGGCGTGATTGATATAAGGGAAGGTGAACGGGTCAAACTTGACGATTTCGATTCCTTGTTCACGTATTTTCTTGAGGTGTTTCTTTTTAAGGGGCTTGTTGTTCGACCAGTTTCCGAAAGCGTCAAACATAGCTCGTACTTCAACACCTTCTTTCACTTTTTCGGCTAATAAAGTGAACAAAGCATTAGCAATGGAGTCATTTCGGAAGTTGAAATATTCCAGATGAACATGGTGTTTAGCTTCCCGGATGGCTTCAAATAAATCGATAAACTTCTCCCGTCCGCTTTTTAGCAGTTTGACTTTATTATTATCAGATATAGGGATTCCCGACTCTTCTAGGAAATGCAGTACTAGGGAATCGCTTGTTAGTCCGATTGAGTCTCTGGGCTGCGTCATCAGACTGTCGATGACATCTGCCTGAACATGTAATAAAGACAGGAACAGAAATAAAATAAATATACGTAGTTTCAAAACTCTTCTCTCTATTTTAGTTTACAGAGCAACAAATATACAACATCTATGTTTGGGCTTACTTGGAGTAAAGGGTAGATTTATTATTGTTTAACACTAAAAGGGAGGGATAAAGAGTTCGTTGACTCATAAATATAAAAATCCGGGAAACTTATGCTTTGGACTTTTAATCTGTATTTATTTTGTTTATGCCATAGAAGCAACCTTTCGTGTAGCCATAAATAATAATACGACAGCTGCGATAATAATTGACTTTGGATCAAGGCTGGTAGTGCCATGATTAATCATGCCGATAAATACTTCCCTTATTGTTCCCCAAGCTGCTTCCAATCCGCCTAACCATACGAAAAGTACGGCAGCCACAGTCATTACGAAGGCACTCCAGATACGAGCCAGATGGTTGCTACGACCGGGTAAATGGTGCATGACACGGCGACTGAATCCGTTGTCTGCTATTTCCTGCTTGTTTTCTGCGAAGAAATCGCTCAAGAGCTTATCATTGTCTATTTCTGTCATAACCGTTTTGTTTTAAATACGTTGCTAATTTTTCTTTTCCACGTGACAGGTGGCTTTTCACCGTTCCTGACGGTACTCCTACAATACCTGCTATTTTGTCGATACTAATGTCCTCCATATAGAACAACATAATGCAGGTTCTTTCCACTTCCTTAAGCATTTTGAGTGACTGATAAACATCCATTTTCTGTCCTACATTCTCTTGTTCGGTACTGTTGATGGCGTCTATTTCTTTTGTATCCAAGTCGGCTGTCTCTTTCCGGCTGCGAATATAATCATAAAAAACATTATAAGCAATACGGTACAGCCACGTAGAGAAACTTGACAAGTTTCGGAAAGAGGCAATGTTTGTATATGCTTTGATAAATGTATCTTGTGCAAGGTCGTCACTCAATTCGCTGTCGCCGCAAGTCAGGTTCAGGAAGAATCGCCGGATGGGCGACTGGTACTTCTCCACCAACTGGTCGAAGGCCCTGGTGTTCTTGAACACCACGACCTGCGCGACTAACGATATATCATTGAGTTGGCTCATTTATTCTCGTCGTTCTTTTCTTCGTTTACTTCATTATGTTTCTCTCCGGATTCGGAAGGGATAATTTCGAAGCTATCGTTTTTGATGTTATCCTGATTCTTTTTTTCATCTTTATGGGTAGTATACGTCCGGGGAGCATCTGTACCTTGAGCCTGTTGTTTACTACCGATGATCCATTGTCCGATACCCATAAATGTAACGAGTAAACCGATCGCTCCAATTCCGAATTCACCGGTGATTGCCCAAAGGAAGATGAAAAGACCGATACCTGTAAAGGTGTTTTTGATGCCTTGTGAACGTGGGTCAACCGTTTTGTTTTCACGAATAAATTCTGCTGGCAATGGCTGACCTGCAGCGAGTGCCTGTTCGGCAAGACGATAGCGTGCTTTCCGATTTTTATAACGGAAGAAAAAGATTACAAACAGAATGAATACCGGAAATCCGAAAACGGCAATGATTGATATGATTGCTACGAGAATTCCTCCGTTGATACCAAAGCCGTGGAATGGGAAATCGTCGTCATCCGATTCGAATGTAAAACTGGCCTTACCATGACCAGTACTGACATTACTTGAGTTTGCATCTACTTCTGTGGAATCAGTGTCCGCTGTATCTACACCGATGACTGTGACAGCAGTATTGTTTGTTTTTGCTTTATTGTCTTTGGTCACAGTTACCTTTACTTTTCCGACGGAATCGCGGACAACAGTAGTTTGGTTTTGGGCAATAGCCAGTGTGCAAGTGGTCAGTACAACCATCAATGCTAATAGAAAATTTTTCATATCAATAGTTTTTTTATTTATTTCTTTGTTTGTTAGACGTAGTTAATATCATAGAAAGTTGCAAAGAGACGAAATATTTTTGATATTTGCGGAAATTAATAACGAAAAATGGAATTACCCGCTTCTTTTATAGACTATACCCGTTCCCTGCTGGGCGATGAAGAATACGACAAATTAGCTGTTGCCATCCAACAAGAACCACCTGTCAGCATCCGGTTGAATGATGGGAAATTAAAAATTGAAAATGGAAAATGCAGAATTGTACCGCAAGCAGGCTGTATTACTGATTTTCAACTTTCAGCTTTCAATTTTGAATTTAATCAAGTCCCTTGGTCTTCCGAAGGATTTTACTTGGATGAGCGTCTCACTTTCACGTTTGATCCATTGTTTCATGCAGGTTGTTATTATGTTCAGGAGGCTTCTTCTATGTTTGTGGAACAGGTGCTCCGGCAGTATGTCACCGGACCGGTAAAGATGCTGGATCTTTGTGCGGCTCCCGGTGGAAAGTCTACTCATGCCCGTAGTGTGCTTCCTGAAGGGAGTTTACTGGTGGCTAATGAAGTCATCCGGAATCGTTCGCAGATTCTTGCGGAGAATTTAATGAAATGGGGACATCCGGATGTAGTGGTAACCAATAATGATCCGGCAGATTTTGCGGCTTTGCCGTCTTTCTTTGACGTGATTCTTACAGATGTTCCCTGCTCCGGTGAAGGTATGTTCCGTAAAGACCCTGTCGCTGTAGAAGAGTGGAGTCCCGAGAATGTAGAAATCTGTTGGCAGCGGCAACGGCGGATTATTGGAGATATTTGGGATACGTTGAAGCCTGGGGGAATTCTTATATATAGTACGTGTACATTTAATACAAAAGAGGACGAAGAGAATGCACGTTGGATTCAACAAGAGTATGGAGCCGAACCGTTAACTGTGCAGGTACAGGAAAACTGGAATATAACAGGAGATCTTTTACCGGATAATTGTGATGGTTCTAAATCTTCTATTCCTGTCTATCATTTTTTCCCTCATAAGACGAAAGGCGAAGGTTTTTTCCTGGCAGCTTTTCGGAAGCCCGAGACAGGAGACGGGATTCCGGTATCTTCTTTCGCTAAGGAGAAGACTTCTAAAAAGAAAGATAAGAAAGGAGGAGCAGTATCTTCTCCTGTTTCGAAAGAACAGCTGAATATTGCAAAAAGCTGGCTGAATGATGAAAATTCGGACAAGTATATATTGTCGGCAGAAGGAACAAGTATCCGGGCTTTTTCAAAGCATTATGCTGATGAATTAATAGCGATGAAACAATGCCTGAAAATCGTATCGGCAGGAGTGGAGATAGGCGAAGTGAAAGGAAAGGATTTGATACCTGACCATGCATTGGCGATGTGTAGTTCACTTTTATGCCGGGAAGCTTTCGCTACGGAAGAAATAAGTTATAAACAGGCTATCACTTATTTACGAAAAGAGGCCATTACCTTGCCGGTAACAGCCCCTCGTGGATATGTTTTGCTTACGTACCGGCATATTCCTCTCGGATTTGTGAAGAACATCGGTAATCGTGCCAATAATCTTTATCCGCAAGAATGGCGTATTCGTAGCGGATACTTGCCGGAAAATATACGCATATTATCGGAAAGTACAGTTGATTAAAGAAGACCCTGCTGATTAAGGCAGTATTCCGGCAGGTATTTCCTGTTCGGAAAGGGTAAAACTAATTTGTTTGCCTGTGCCTGGTTCACCTCCAGCGATTTCTTCCAGCGTGTAGGAAGGAGGTGGTGCAGGTGATGTCCGCGTTTCTCTGATGGGTGGAGTATTCCAATTCAGATTCAAGCTTTTATCCAAGCGGTGAAATACGTATGCATTTCCCCACAAGATGAATTTATGATTGGAAATAGGTGTTGCCGCATCTTCCGAAAAAGTGAGAGTCAGTATAGCTTTCTCATTATTTCCTTCTTCTTTTTCCAGTTTGTAACTTCCTCGAGTTATTAAGGTTAGTCCGGATGAAAAAGCTGTTTGTTCTCCCTGTTTGAAAAAATAAGCATCCCGTGCGTGATTGTTAATTAGAAAAATGTCGGAAATGCCGGGCAGAAGATTTGCGTCTCCGTTGGGTAAGTTAGACAAGTAGCTGCGGAGCAACTTTATATCCTCGTAATTGTCGACAACCTTGATTGGCAGGGTGCAGGTTTCTTGTGTGGCGTTGTCCGTTACTGTCAGATAAGTTTGCCCGGTGAGAATACCGGTAACATAAATCATACGTCCGGCAGGTACTCCGGTCCAGCCGGTTTCGGTTCCTGCGCTTGCGATGCGTGTGTCTTTAACTTCAAGTGAGTAATCACCATTTCCGCTTTCCAGTCCAAGGTAACGTCTGCCACCCATGGGCACTTCATATTCACTGTTGTAAAAACGAAGTGGATTTTCTTCATCCTCTTTACATCCACTGAATAGTGTAAGGATGCAACATAACATGAATAGATAGAATTGTTTAGGTCTCATAATCTGTATTTTATGTTCGTTGCAAATGTAACATATTATTTTGAAATATTTAGTTGGAACTTGAAGAAAATGAGAGGGAGAGGGGAGATATATTCAGGCACGGGTTACACGGATTTCACGGCTTTTAGAAATATGATTGTCATAAAGTAACAGCGTAATCCGTGAAATCTGTGTAATCCGTGCCTGAAATTATTATATAAACATACTTACATCACTTAAAATAGAAATTAGTATGTTCAGCGTAATCCATGTCTAAAGGATTTTATGTACTATTTACAGTTTACTCTTGTAAATCCGTGCCATTGCTTTCTGGTACTGATTTTCCAGTTGCAGATAATTTTGATGGCTTTGATAGATGACAGAAACTTCAACGAAATATTCAATCATACTAATCTGTCCACCTGTCAGAGCCTGTTTCAGCAGTGACAGATCTTGTTGCGACTGGAAAGTCTTGCTGTATTCTTCCATCGAAGCATGCAGTGTTTTCGCTTCCCGGTAAAGCTGTGCCAATTCGGACTCCACTTGCAGGGTAGCATTATCCTTTTGCAAGTCAATGTTAAGAGCCTGTGCTTTAGCGATTTTTACCTTATTCCGGTTTTCGAAAAGTGGGAAAGAGAAACCTACCACTACACCGTTGAAAGGTACGCCTGTTTCTGTGTTCCGGCGGTAGCCGAGTTCCAGTTTGGGTAGCCATTGTGATTTATTGACAGCAATCTGTTTACGGGCAACAAGACTTTCGTTGCCGAGTGCCATAAGAGTACGGTCCGTTGCCATGACTTCCGACTTCAATATTTGATAATCAGTAGGGAAAGGTATAGCCGGATATTGGTTTTCCTCGAAAACTACCGGAATATTACCATTCAGCGTATTCAGCTCCTGCTGTTTGTTGCGGAGTGCTGTTTCGTTCAGAGACGCTTCTGTTCTGACATTCAACAGTTCCAGATTGATTTTGTTGGTTTCGAGAGCATTTGCATCTCCTGTTTGAAGACGCTTGGCATACATCTTTGCAAGTTCTTCCGCATTGCGGAGGCGTTCTTCCAGAATATGCTTTTGCTGACGAAGCATGATAATATCCAGGCAAAGTTCTTTCGCCTGTAACAGCTTCTCTTGACGGAAAACATCCGACTGACTGTCAAAAGCTCCGGCTTTGAGACGATTCAACTTGTTGCGTGTAGCATATAAACTAGGGAAATCAAAGCTTTGTGAAACAACCAGTTCGCCGATTGTTTCGCTTTTATCTTTCGCTCCCCATAGATGTGCGTAAGAAAGAGTAGGATCAGGCAGGTTATTATCCGTTTTAGCTTCCAGCTTCTGCGAAGTAATCAGTTGCTCGTTTGCCTGCAACTCCTTATTGTTCGTTTCGATATTCTTCAATACCTGTTCAATTCCGTTTTGGGCTTGCACTTCGCCTATGGTTAAGAAAAGAAGTGCAGCGCTTATGGTCATGATTTGTTTCATTTCTAATTTCTTTATTTATTACAAGCTATTGTTGATAGATACTTTATGATAAGGCATTTATTTGTTTGGCACCGAGGAACGACCCGTTTCTCACCGAGAAACACTTGGTTCCTCACCGGGGAACGATGGTTTCCTCACCGAGGAAAAACATCACCCGCTACAGGCTTTCCTGGGCCTTTTTCCGATGCATCATCAGATAAACAATCGGAACGATAAAACCGTTCAAAAAAGTAGACGTTAATAACCCTCCTAAAATCACTTTTGCCATCGGACTTTGAATTTCGTTACCGGGCAAGTCGCCGCCGAGTGCCAATGGAATCAGTGCAAGTGCAGAAGACAATGCCGTCATCAAAATCGGATTCAGACGGTCGAGAGAACCTCGGAGCACACTATCGTATACATTCAAACCTTCTTCCTTTTGCAAATGATTGTAGTGGCTGATGAGCAACATACCGTTACGCGTTGCAATACCGAACAAGGAAATGAAACCGATGATAGCCGGAATACTGACCTCTCCTGTTGTAATCACCAAAGCAAATACACCACCGATCAGTGCCAGCGGAAGATTCAGCAAGATGACGCCCGACTCTTTCACGCTGCGGAACTCATTATACAATAACAAGAAGATTACTACAATGCTGATAAATGAAGTCAGCGCCAGTGTCCGGCTGGCAGCCTGCTCACTTTCAAACTGTCCGCCATATTCGATATGATAACCTTCGGGCAGTTGTACGGATGTGTCGATGCGCTTCTGAATATCATTGACAACACTACGCAAATCGCGGTCGGCCACATTAGCAGAAATCACAATTTTACGTTTTACATTCTCGCGGTTGATCGTATTTGGTCCCATGGCCGATACCACTTCTGCTACATAGCTCAAAGGAACTTTGCGGCCGTCATTCGTATCTACCATCAAGTTCCGGATTTTTTCTATTTCATCCCGGGCATCATCCTTCACTTTCACGATCAGATCGAAACTCTTGCCTTGCTCATAAACCTGCGAGATCACTTTTCCAGCCAAAGCTACGTTCACATATTCCGAGAACTCCGGCAGGGTAATACCGAACTTAGCCAGCATTTCCCGTTTAGGCTGTATTTTCAGCTGCGGACGCTCAATCTGTTGCTCCACGTTCAGGTCGGCAACACCGGGAATATCACTGATAGCTCCTTTAATTTGATTACCGAGTGAGAACATTTTATTCAGATCGTCTCCGAATAGCTTGATAGCGATATTCGCTTTCGTACCCGATAACATAGCGTCGATACGGTGGCTGATTGGTTGTCCGATTTCTATATTTGCCCCGGTGATAGTACCCAACTTTTCACGTACATCAGCTACCAGTTCACTGCGCGAACGATCTTTCAGTTCAAACGGAGCTTCTATTTCAGAAACGTTTACCCCTAATGCATGTTCGTCCAGTTCGGCACGTCCCGTTTTCCGGGCTACGGTTTGTATTTCGGGAATCGTCATCAATAACTCTTCTGCCCGATGTCCCATTTTATTGCTTTCTTCCAGTGAAATACCCGGTAGAGAACTAATATTGATGGTGAACGATCCTTCATTAAAGGAAGGAAGGAAACTGCGTCCGAGTGTAAAGAACACTCCGAGCGCAACCACAAAGAGTGCGATTGTACTTCCAAGTGTCACTCGTTTGTGTGCCAGCACCCAAGTCAGTGCCTTTTCATAAATCCCTTTCATCCAACGGGCAAGGGGAGCTTCTTTCAGTTCCTTGTTTGTCTTATTGCTTCCTAATAGATAAGAACAGAGCACCGGAGTCAGCGTCAGAGCAACTACTGTCGACGCGAACAATGCTACGATAAAGGCAACGCCCAGCGGAACCAACATTCTGCCTTCCATTCCGCTAAGGAAGAACAACGGTACAAAGCTGACAACGATAATCAGCGTAGAATTAAGTATAGGCATCCGCACCTCTTTCGAAGCATTGAATACCACCTCGAGTGTACTTAACCTTTCCGCTTTTGCTTTCTGACGGTTCTCCCGCAGTCGTTTATACACGTTTTCCACATCGACGATGGCGTCGTCTACCAATGATCCGATGGCTATCGCCATACCTCCGAGGCTCATGGTGTTGATTGTCAGTCCCATGTAGTGTAGTGTCAGAATCGAAACAAGCAGGGAAAGAGGCAGCGTTACCAATGAAATCAATGTAGTGCGCACATTTGCCAGGAACAGGAAGAGTACGATTACTACAAAAATACCTCCTTCAAAGAGTGATTTCTTCACATTGCCGATGGAACTTTCGATAAAGCGGCTTTGACGGAATATGTCCGTTGAAACTTTTACGTCCGGTGGCAGATTCTTTTGCAGGTCTTTCAAAGATGCTTCCAATTTATCCGTCAGTTCCAGCGTACTGGTAGCCGGCTGTTTGGTAATAGTCATCAGTACGGCAGATTTTCCACGCTCTGAAGCAGTTCCCAGTTTCGGGGCTTTCGGTCCGATGGTTACGTCCGCAATATCTTCCAGCGTGACAGGGAAGTTGTTCACTGTCTTTACTACCGCTTTGCCAAGTTGCTCTGTTTTAGAAGTTGAAAGTACACCGCGTACAATATATTCATTTCCAAATTCGTAGAGCACACCTCCATTTGCGTTCAGGTTCATATCCTGTGTCACAGCCATCGCTTCTCCCATCGAAATGCCGTAATGACGCATCCGTTCGGGATCCAGCTGAATCTGATATTCTTTGATATCTCCTCCGAGTACGGCAACCTGTGCCACTCCTCCGGTAGACAATAGACGGGGACGGATAGTCCAGTCCGCAATCGTACGAAGATCGAGCATCGAAGTGGAGTCGGCAGTCAGACCGACGATGAGCATTTCGCCCAAGATGGAAGATTGTGGGCCGAGTGTCGGTTTACCGACGTTGACCGGCAGTGATTCACTGACCACTGCTAATTTCTCGCTAACAATCTGGCGAGCGAGATAAATATCGGTTCCCCAATCAAATTCTACCCAGACAACGGAAAATCCGTTGGTAGAAGAAGAGCGGACACGGCGTACACCCGTAGCTCCGTTTACGGCAGTTTCAACAGGAAAAGTGACGAGCTGTTCAACTTCTTCCGCAGCCATACCGTTGGCCTCGGTCATGATGACTACCGTAGGTGCGTTCAGGTCGGGGAATACGTCTACTTCCGTATGCATGGCGGTATACGTTCCCGCAATTAGCAGGAGGATGGCCGCGCAGACTACAACCAACCGGTTGTGTAGGGAGTAATGTATAATTTTATTAAGCATGATATTTCATTAATTGAGAGTTATAAATAACTTGATAGATGCGCCGCAAGAAAATCCGGCTGCGGCACCTCGCCGCTTTAATGTTCGTGACTATGTGCCGGGATGGCATTGCTAGCGCTTGCCAGTCTAACCTGATAAGCACCTTCGGTCACTACACGGTCGCCAGCCTTCACTCCGGTCAGGATCTGAACACTTTTACCGTTGTCGGCTCCTATCGTTACTTCCTGTTTTTTATAACCCTCTTCGTCCAGTTGCAGGTAGATAAAGAAGATACCTTGTTCTTCTGTCAGTGCCGTGCGTGGGAGAGACAGTACGTTTTCCATCGTTGAAGAAAGCAAGAACACCTCTACGAATGAGCCGGGGATCACTTCCCCTTTATTGTCGAACTCAAAAGTGACAGGCACATAAAAAGAGTTGTCTCCGGCAGCTTTTCCAAAAGAGAGAAGTTTGCCGTTCAATGTTTTCAGCTCGTACACCTGATTATTATAAGGAGTCTGGAAATTGGCGGAACTGATTGTACGGAGGTATGGATAATACTTTTCCGACACTTCGGCACGGAGGAAAAGACGACGATTCTGCGTCACGCTCACCAGCGGTTGTCCGATGGTCACGTAGTCGCCTTCTTTCACAAGAATGCTTTTCACATATCCTGCAATAGGAGCTGTAATACTTTGGCCGATAGCCGAATGATTCTTGGAAAGGGCTTCGTAACTAAGGCGGGCATTTTCATAACTTTGTTCTGCCTGTGCAAAATCCTTGTCAGATACAATCTTGTTTTTAACAAGCTCTTTCATACGTTCGTACTCCTTCTTAGATACCTCGTAGGCAATGCGGGCACGTTGTACCGGATCACCGTCGGCGATATTCTTTGAAGAAATCGTGACTAGCGGCGTGCCGCTGCCGACGCTCATTCCTTCCGTTACTTTTCCACGGAAA
>ENA-OXVV01000454-OXVV01000454.1-human-gut-metagenome-genome-assembly--contig:-NODE-454-length-10838-cov-11.8379_pt1 | contig 10838 bp, 7 predicted proteins | sample MGYA00249252_ERZ652700 | MGnify/ENA primary metagenome ERZ652700 (study PRJEB26925, sample SAMN05826669) | human gut metagenome | biome: ENVO:2100002; feature: ENVO:00000062; material: ENVO:00002003... | reverse complement strand
ATAGGAGTCCGTCTCGTGGGCTCGGAGATGTGTATAAGAGACAGCACATATGGCAATGGTATTCAGACATTATGGTATATCGATTTAATGCCGGCTACAGTTCAGTTTAGAGAAGCTATTAAGCAAAGCGATGGAACTTATAAGCAGGGAGAAACGATAGATGAATGTAAGTGGAATTACAGTACACAGGATGGTACCTATGATTGGAGCGCCGATTCATATAGAACCATAAAAGCAGATATACCTGACGGTAAAGCCATTATGCTGACATATACTTATCAGGTCAATGCACAGGTTATTGGTACCCCTGGTGAATACAGTCCGATTATAATGAATGTCAGCAATACAGCAAAGCTTGAAGGCATTGAAAAGGGAGAAGACCGTAAGGATAACAATACTGTTTACAAAGAGTCTAAATCCTCTGCCGGAGTAATTAAGAGCAATACATTTACCTTGTATAAGGTAGATAAGGCTGATTATGGCAGGCTGCTTAAAGGCGCTGAGTTTGAGCTGTTTGGATACACATCGGATGGTTCTTATGCGTCGTTAGGTGAGTATACCACTGATGAGAACGGCAGAATTGATATCAGTATGAGTACTGACAATCTAGAGTATAATACTCAGTATTATATAGTTGAGACAAAGGCACCGGAAGGTTATTTACTCTCGGCAGAGCCACATAAGGAGTATTTTTATTTCAGTGCAGATAACTCAGCACATCCTGTTGTAGCTGAAAACAGCTCATTACAGGGAAGTGATATGGCAAAGGTAAATACACCGTACTATTACGAGGATGTAGCAGTTGCAACCACCAGCATTTCAGTTGATAAAAAATGGACTGATTCTAAGAATAATCCGTTAGATAAGACTGATGGAAAGATCTTTCTGCAGCTGCATCAGGTGGATTCGGCTGGTAATGATAAGAAGTATGGCAATCCGGTTGAGTTGACAGCTGATTCGGCAGGTGAATGGTCATATGTATTTAAAAATCTGCCATTACAGAGTGTAGATGAAAATGGTATTCTGACCGGTACCACATATAAATATTATGTGACAGAGGTTGGAATAAATCAGAACAACAGTATGTCAGGCTATGATGTTTCATATATATTTAAGGATATAAATGGTACACAAATCACAAAGACCGATGCAAACGTTGCACCGGGCAGCGCCAATGCAATAGAGTCCGGTACTGTTGAGATTACAAACAAACTCATAGAGTATGAGCTTCCGGAAACAGGTGGAAGCGGTAACAGATGGTTGTATATGTTAAGTGGAGCTGTGCTTATAGCAATAGCTGTAATAACACTTTTCTATAAAAAACATAAAACATTATAAAAAAGGAGAATGCGATATGAAAACAATCAAAAGAAGCATTGCTTTTGTTCTTGCAATGATACTTACACTTGCAATGAGCGTTACAGTATTTGCTGAGGGCGAAGGCGCAAAAAAAACATTTACCATCACGGTTAATGAGGCAAAGGCAGGCCACACTTATGAGGCTTACCAGATTTTAAAGGGAGATCTTTCAAAATCACAGACAACACTTTCAAACGTTGACTGGGGTACCGGTATCAAGGCAGACAAAAAGACAGATCTTGCTAATGATGCAAAAGCTTATGTAGAGAAGCTTTCAGGAATGAACTCTTCAGATATTAAGGCAGAGGCACAGAAAATTGCATCAGTTTTAAGCACTACAGTAGCAGGTTCTGTTTCAGTAACACAGGACAATGCAAAAGCTGAGATTACAGGACTTGAGCCTGGTTACTATCTTATCAAGGATAAGGATAGCTCTTTAAAAGGTGACGAGGCTTACACAGAGTATATCCTCAATATCGTTGCTGATACAACAATCACACCTAAGACAGATGTACCTTCTGTTGAGAAGAAAGTAAAAGACACAAACGACACAACAGGTGATACAACAGAATGGCAGGATTCAGCCGATTATGATATCGGAGATGTAGTTCCATTCCAGCTTACAGCTACATTACCTGCAAATGTTCAGTCATATAAGTCATATTACCTTAAATTTGATGATACTCTTTCACAGGGACTTGATTTCAATGAAGGAACTGTTACTGTCAAATTAGGTAATAAGGATGTTACATCATTCTTTAAAACAAATTATGACGCAGCTGGCAAAAAGCTTACTTTTACATGTGACAATATTTTAGCAAAGGGATTTGAAGCTAAAAATGGTGATACGATTGTAGTTGAGTACAAAGCAACTCTCAATGAGAATGCTATTATCGGTTCAAAGGGAAACCCAAATAAGGTAAAGCTTGAGTTCTCTAACAACCCTAACAATGGTGGTGAGGGAGACAAAGGTGAGACTCCGGAGGATACAGTAATCGTATTTACATACAAGGTTGTAATCAACAAGGTAAATGAGAAGAACGAAGCACTCGATGGTGCAGAGTTTACTCTTTACAAAAAGATTAAAGGTGAAGCAGACAAAGAAATCAAAGCGGTAATTTCCGGTGATAAGAATGATGTCTTCACATTCAGCGGACTTGATGACGGTGATTACGTACTTAAGGAGACAAAGACTCCTGATAGCTACAACACTGCAAAAGATATTGCATTCACAATTACAGCAGACCACTCAATTGTGTCTGATGCTCCTGAGCTTAAGTCATTAAGCGGAGATAAGGTGACCGGTAATATTACACTTAAAGCTGATAAAGCTGAGGGCAGCTTAAGCACACCTGTACAGAACTTTAAGGGCTCAGTCCTTCCTTCAACCGGTGGTGCCGGACGTGTTGCAATTTATGTAATCGGTGCTATATTAGTAGTCGGTGGCGGAATTGTTCTTGTAACAAAGAAGCGTGTTAAATAATATCATTTTATGATAAAATATATCTGCCATGAGCCACTTTAGTGGTTCGTGGCAGTTACAATAGGCATAATTATATTATGCAAATGATAACAGTAAGGAGAGTGCTATGAGAAGAAAATTATCAACTATTTTGTTTGTCATAGTGTTTCTTGCAGGACTGTCCTTACTGCTATACCCGACGGTGAGTGATTACTGGAATTCATTCCATCAGTCAAGGGCAATCGCAAGCTATGTCGATGCAGTAGACAATACAGATGAACAAAAGCTTGAAGAAATGAGACAGGCGGCAGAGGCTTACAATGAAAAGCTTTTAAGCAAGCAGGACAGATATGATATGTCTGATTCGGACAGAGCAGAGTATGAAAGCCTACTTGATGTATCTGGCACAGGAGTCATGGGCTATGTTGAGATTCCGTCCATCAATGTCTCATTGCCGATTTACCACGGCACAGACAATACAATACTTCAGATAGGTGTTGGCCATATCGAGGGCACATCGCTTCCGGTTGGCGGAGCAAGCACACATTGTGCTGTTTCAGGACACAGGGGACTTACGTCATCTAAGCTATTTACGGATATTGACCAGATGGCAGAAGGTGACACATTCAAGCTGTATGTGCTTGGCGAGACACTGACCTACGAGGTTGATCAGATACGGATTGTTTTGCCTGATGAGCTTAATGACTTAAAGATTGAGGAAGGGCAGGATTACTGTACACTTATCACATGTACACCGTATGGTGTGAATTCCCACAGGCTTCTTATCAGGGGCCACAGGATTGCAAATGATGCACAGGGACTTATTGTCGAGGATGTAAAGCAGGTACAGCCGTTACATGAAGCCATAGTGCTTGGCATTCTGTTTCTGGTTTTGTATATTATAATTTGTAAGATACTTAGTAAAACGATATTGTATAGATTCAGATAGAATCAGGAAGGAGGAAAAATGCACAATAGTTTAAAAAGAGCTGTCAGTATAGCTATAGCAGCGATAGTCTTGTTTTCTCTGCCATGTGGAAGCATTTTTGCAAGGACGCATATTGATATTGATAAGAAATGCTCTATAACAGTTGATATCCCTGATACATGGGAGGATTTGTATACTGTGGATTTTCCCGTAGAGCTTTACAGAGTGGCAGATGTAGATGAGAACGATGTATACACTACAACGAAGCAGTTTGATGAGCTGGCTAAATCTATATCAGATATCAGCAGTAAAACTACCGCAGATGATTGGGAAAAGATGGCAAAGACAGCTGCGGACATTGCAGACAAAGGTTCTTTGACAGCAGATGAGGTAATAGATGTTTCAAACGGAAGGGGAAACGTTACAGGCGTTAAGACGGGACTGTATCTGGTGTATGCAAAGCCGGCTGATTCGGCAAGATTTGGATACACATTTGTGCCGTATCTGATTTCGGCTCCTAATAATGAGTTTGCTATGACAGGAAGCGGCTCAGATTCATGGATATATGATGATATCGATATCGAGCTGAAGCCTGAACAGACCGGGCTTATGGGATGCTTACAGATTAACAAGACATTAAAGACATACAATACAGCACTCGGTGAGCCGGTGTTTGCATTTGATGTTGAGGCCTACGACAGGGATGGTAATGTGGTGTTTTCCGATATCGCATCAATCAGATTTGACAGTACAGGGGCTAAGAGCGTAGTTATTGACAATATTCCGGCAGGGTCAAGGGTGATAGTAAAGGAGGTATATGCCGCTGGCAGTTATCAGGTGACCTCCTCAGACAGCATAGAGACACAGATTGTGGCCGGTGAGACCGCGGATGTTGATTTCACAAACGATTACAACGACAAATTGATTTATAGTACCGGTGTCGTAAACCATTTTGAGTATGACGGAACCGGATGGGAATGGGTGCAGAATTAATGAAAAAATTATCAGAGTCTTGTAAAAAACTTAATAGAAATCACCGTATTCTTGTATGTGCAGCCTTTGCTGCTATACTCATTGTCTGTGGTGTTTCAGTTAAACCGACACTGGCATATTTTACAACCTATGCTACGGCAAAGGGCGGTATCTCAGTAGATATCGGTCCTACAACTGATGTCAAGGAGAAGTTTAAGGACTGGAAGAAAACTATTGAGATTGAGAATACAGGAAAAGCAGACTGTTTTGTCAGGGTAAAGGTAATTGCAGCAAGCCAGTTTGATATACAGGCATCAGGCTCAAACTGGAGCCTTTCAGATGATGGTTACTGGTATTACAGTCAGGTAGTGCCGGTTGGTGGTAAAACCGAGCCGATTGTTGCAGCTATCACAGTTAGTGAAAAGGTAAAGACCAGCTTCAATGTAGTTGTGGTTCAGGAGTGTGCTCCTGTCACATATGATGAGAATGGCAATCCGTGTGTCGCACCTGATGCAAAATGGGATGCGACAGCACAATATGATAAAGAGGAGGGCGAAGAGTAATGAAGAGAAAACTTCCAATTATACTTGTAGCATCCTCTGCGATAATGCTTGCAGCATCGACGATTGGATCTACAAAAGCGACTCTTACATATATGAGTGATAATTATCTGGCTCAGATTGACATCAAATCCATCGGTGTTACTTTGACTGAGAATGGCAATGATGTGAGCTGGCGTGATTATAAGCATAAGGATGATGACTGGAGCGAGGCAACAGGAGTGCTGCTTGGAGATATGCTAAAGAATGCCGGAGATGAAAAACTGATTCTCGACAAAAAGTACGATGAGAAGCTTGCTGTCAAAAACAGCGGCTCGATAGATGAGTATGTGAGAGTGACTGTGCAGCATTACTGGGCAGACAAGGAGACAGGTGATAAGCTTTCAAACCTTGATCCATCAAAGATACAGATTGGCTTTACAAACGATGGCTGGACAGAGGATAAGAGTGCTGAGACTACAGAGCGAAATGTATTTTACTACAATTCTATTTTAAAAAAAGGTCAGACATCCACTGATTTTACAGACAAAATCAGTATATCCGGAGATATTGCAGCCATTGTGGGTCAGACATCACAGACTGATGATAACGGACTTACAACCATCACTACTACCTATGAATATGATGGTGCGCAATTTGTGCTGGAGGCAACTGTTGATGCAGTACAGACACACAATGCAAAGGACGCAATTAAGAGTGCGTGGGGTGTTGATGTAAATATATCAGATGACGGGACACTTAGCTTAGAGTAAAGGAGGACAATATGAAAAAATTTATCGCATTATTATCATGCATGTTGTTTATCCTTGGTTCGATAGGCACTGTATTTGCAGATGAGAATACTACTACAGCCGGCTCATGTGAGTTTACCGGCAAGGAGATGGTCAGTTCGTTCGATTCAAATAAAATAGCAGCCTCTGTCTCACAGATGGAGCCGGGAGATTCTGTCACATTTTCCGTTGATATAAAGAATAACAGCAGTATTTCGACGAAATGGTATATGTCCAATGATGTATTAAAGAGTCTTGAGGATACACAGGCTGTTGCTGAAAATGGTGGATACTCATATATTCTTACTTTCGTAGGACCGGATGGAAAAGAGGACACTATATACAGCAGCACCAGCGTAGGTGGTGAGAAGGAGACGACAGCCGGAAAAGGACTCAATGAGGCTACAAACTCTCTGGATAAGTTCTTTTATTTAAAGACATTAGAGCCTGGAGAGGGAGGCAGCGTGAAGCTTTTAGTAGGGCTTGACGGAGAGAGTCAGGGTAATATATATCAGGATACACTTGCAAAGCTCATGATGAACTTTGCAGTGGAGGACAATTCAAATCCGAGTTCACCAAATCCACCAACATTTATAACTACAACAAGCAAAGTAAAGACCGGAGATATCTGGTCAATAGCGTCAGCTGTAGTGTTTGTGATTGGTATTATTTTGATGATACTGGCTTTCGTAAGTGACAGAAAGGGGGCTAAGCAAAATGAAAAGATTGCTTAAATATTTTCTTGCAGCTCTTGTTGTCATAACCGGTGTTTTCTCACAGACAGCAGATGCAAAGGCATTTTCATATACATACACTGTTTCCTTCTCAGCCGGAGGTCAGGGAAGCATAAACGGTGGTGTGCAGGTGCGCAAGGCATCAGGCAATGGAGCTTCGGTTTCTGTTTCTGCTAAAGGAGACAAAATAATTGTCACAGGTCTTGAATATGGAGATGTCATCAGCTGTGATGCACAGGGCAGTGTGGCACTTAATGAAAACAGCAAGTACTACGTAAAGGGAATCAGATTAAGCGGCCGTGACAATAATACAGTTGCACAGTCGGCTTTTCTCGTATCGGGAGATCAGGACTATGTTGTTGCATACGGCATACCGGGCGAGCTTGCTGAGTATACAGTCAACTATGTGGATACAGATGGCAATAAGCTTGCTGAAAGCCGTACCTATTATGGTAATGTGGGCGATGAGCCGGTTATAGCATATCTGTATATAGATGGATATATTCCGGACAGCTATAATCAGACAGGAAAGCTGTCGTCAAATGCATCAGAAAACGTGTTCAACTTTGTATATTCAAGGGCTGCATCAAGCATGGCTGCTGCCGGAAATGGAGCAAATGACAATACTGCGGCAGGCGGCAATCAGGCAGCCGCAGGAGCTGCAAATACAGCCGGGGCAGCCAATGCAGCGGGCAATGCAGCAGGAGCGGCAAATAACGGAGCTGCAGATGGAGCAAATGCCGCAAACACAATAGTGCCTGACGGACAGAATGATCCGCAGGATGGAATCCAGGCACCGCAGGCACAGCCAAATACTGATATAGCAGATGAGCAGGTACCGCAGGCGGCAAACGACAATAAGCATGATATAGCAGATGAGCAGGTACCGCTTGCCACCATGATTAGTGAGAGTGGAATGGTCGTTCCGCTGGCTATTGGTGCGCTTGGGATAGTTGCAATTCTTGCAATTATGATATTTGTCATAGTAAAGAATGTTAAGTCTGTCCGTGTTCAAAAAAATAGTATGAAACATAAGGGAAAAGATAATAAAAATTAGTTGATATTTGCTGAAATTATGGTATTATTAATGTGTGCGCTTGTATGAGTGCACACATTAATCAAGTATATGGATGGTTTTTTTACCATACCAGAAATAAAATTTAGGAGGAATTGCAAAATGGCAAACAAGTGGGTATATACCTTCAAAGAGGGTAACATGACCATGCGTAATCTTCTCGGTGGTAAGGGTGCTAACCTCGCTGAGATGACAGAGATTGGACTTCCTGTACCACAGGGTTTCACAATCACTACAGAGGCTTGTACACAGTACTACGAGGATGGACGTAAGATCAATGATGAGATTATGGCTCAGACTATGGAAGGTGTAAAATGGATGGAAGAGGTTAACGGAAAGAAATTCGGTGACCTTAAGAATCCTCTTCTCGTATCTGTTCGTTCAGGTGCCAGAGCTTCAATGCCAGGTATGATGGATACAATCCTTAACCTTGGTCTTAATGATGATGTTGTTGCAGCTATGATCGCTGGTAACCCAGATCCAGCATTCGAGCGTTTCGTATATGATTCATACAGACGTTTCATCCAGATGTTCTCAGACGTTGTTATGGAAGTAGGAAAGAAATACTTCGAGCAGCTCATCGACAAGATGAAAGAGGACAGAGGTGTTAAATTTGACGTAGACCTTACAGCAGCTGACCTCAAAGAGTTAGCAGAGCAGTTCAAGGCTGAGTACAAGAATCAGTTAGGATCAGATTTCCCTTCAGATCCTGTAGAGCAGTTAAAGCTTGCTATCGAGGCTGTATTCCGTTCATGGGACAACCCACGTGCAAATGTTTATAGAAGAGATAACGATATCCCTTATTCATGGGGAACAGCTGTTAACGTAATGCCAATGGTATTCGGTAACTTAAATAACGAGTCAGGTACAGGTGTTGCATTCACACGTGATCCTGCAACTGGTGAGAACAAGCTTATGGGTGAGTTCCTTATCAATGCACAGGGTGAGGACGTTGTTGCCGGTGTTCGTACTCCAATGCCAATCGCTCAGATGGAGCAGGAGTTCCCAGAGGCATACGCTGAGTTCCTTAAGGTTTGTGAGACTCTTGAGAATCACTACCATGATATGCAGGATATGGAGTTCACAGTTGAGAACAAGAAGCTCTATATGCTTCAGTGCCGTAATGGTAAGAGAACAGCTCCAGCTGCTCTTAAGATCGCTTGCGATTTAGTAGATGAGGGACATAAGACACCAGCTGAGGCTGTTGCAATGATCGACCCTCGTAACCTTGATACATTATTACATCCACAGTTCGATGCTGCTGCACTTAAGGCTGCAACTCCACTTGGAAAGGGTCTTGGAGCATCTCCGGGAGCTGCTTGTGGTAAGGTTGTATTCACAGCTGACGATGCTGAGGCATGGGCTGAAAGAGGAGAGAAAGTCGTACTTGTACGTCTTGAGACATCTCCAGAGGACATCACAGGAATGAAGGCTGCTCAGGGTATCCTTACAGTTCGTGGTGGTATGACATCTCACGCAGCCGTAGTTGCACGTGGTATGGGAACATGCTGTGTATCTGGTTGTGGTGATATCAATATGGACGAGGAGAACAAGAAGTTCACACTTGCAGGACAGACATTCACAGAGGGATCTGAGATTTCTATCGATGGTACAACAGGTAACATCTACGCTGGAATCATCCCAACAGTTGATGCTTCAATCGCTGGTGAGTTCGGACGTGTTATGGCATGGGCTGATGAGTTCAGAAGACTTAAGGTTCGTACAAATGCAGATACTCCTGCAGATGCTAAGAAGGCTCGTGAGCTTGGTGCAGAGGGAATCGGACTTTGCCGTACAGAGCATATGTTCTTCGATCCAGAGAGAATCGCTGCATTCCGTGAGATGATCTGCTCTGATACAGTAGAGGAGAGAGAGACAGCTCTTAACAAGATTCTTCCATATCAGCAGGGAGATTTCGAGAAATTATACGAGGCTCTTGAGGGATGCCCAGTAACAATCCGTTTCCTTGATCCACCTCTTCATGAGTTCGTTCCTACAGAGGAGGCTGACATCGAGAAGCTTGCAAAGGCTAAGAATAAGTCAGTAGAGGAAATCAAAGCTATCTGTGAGTCACTCCATGAGTTCAACCCAATGATGGGTCATAGAGGATGCCGTCTTGCAGTTACATATCCTGAGATTGCTAAGATGCAGACAAAGGCTGTTATCCGTGCAGCTATCAATGTAAAGAAAGCTCATCCAGACTGGGATATCGAGCCTGAGATCATGATCCCATTAGTATGTGAGATCAAAGAGCTTAAGTTCGTTAAGAAGATTGTAGTTGAGACAGCTGACGCTGAGATCGCTGCTGCAAATGCTGACATCAAGTACCATGTAGGTACAATGATCGAGATCCCAAGAGCTGCTCTTACAGCTGATGAGATCGCTACAGAGGCTGATTTCTTCTGCTTCGGTACAAACGACCTTACACAGATGACATTCGGATTCTCTCGTGATGATGCAGGTAAGTTCCTTAACGCTTACTATGACAACAAGATCTTCGAGAACGATCCATTTGCTAAGCTTGACCAGACAGGTGTTGGTAAATTAATGGAGACAGCTATTAAGCTTGGAAAGCCAGTTAATCCTAACCTTCACGTTGGTATCTGTGGAGAGCACGGTGGAGATCCTTCATCAGTTGAGTTCTGCCACAAGATTGGACTTGACTATGTTTCATGTTCACCATTCCGTGTACCAATCGCTCGTCTTGCTGCAGCACAGGCTGCTATCGCAGAGCAGGCAAAATAGACAAAGGTTCTAATTTAAAAGTCTATATGTAAGATTTTACAAGGGAAAGTATTTAATACTTTCCCTTGTTTTTTATTGCCAATCTGCATTTCACACCATAAAAACTACATTTCGCGCCAAGAGTATAGATTTTAGGCATTATATGTTGTATAATTAGTACTAGAAATACAAGTATATGTGATATGAATCTGTCTCTTATACACATCTGACGCTGCCGACGAAGCTAGAAGTGT
>ENA-OXVV01000440-OXVV01000440.1-human-gut-metagenome-genome-assembly--contig:-NODE-440-length-10946-cov-6.82536_pt1 | contig 10946 bp, 17 predicted proteins | sample MGYA00249252_ERZ652700 | MGnify/ENA primary metagenome ERZ652700 (study PRJEB26925, sample SAMN05826669) | human gut metagenome | biome: ENVO:2100002; feature: ENVO:00000062; material: ENVO:00002003... | reverse complement strand
CAGCGTCAGATGTGTATAAGAGACAGATTCTTCTCCGTATCTCCTCTATATGGACTGCAGATATATACAAGCGGCCTAAACTCATCCGGCTTATATAACCCGGCCATTTTTAGTTCTTCCTTTTCTATATTTTTTAAGGCTTCATAAGTGGTCGGGTCATAGTAGCCTTCGCTGTTGTATTTACTAATTGACATCCAGTTCTCCTCCCATCATTCTTCTCGTACAGTTTTCACACAATACTGCTGTTCCAAAGAGATCACTGTCTTCATCGTTTAAGATATCCTGCAGATTCACTTGTACCTCCGAACCGCAATGCGGGCATCTGCAGAATACATTCTCATTGTTGATTTCAATCTTGACTTCTACTGCATCTCCCATCGTTTCTTTTACATAAAACATAGCGTTACCTCCATCTGAAAAATTAAGGGTTCATGCCCTCTGACAGTGAAAGGACATAAACCCATGTTTTAAGTACCGCTATATCAATCTTTTTTATAAAAATCACACTCGTATCCATCCGCACGAAGAAGAAGTCCCGGAATCCAAGGTGGTGTCCTACCCATCTGTTCACAGATAACATCAAGGGATACATCCCTGCTGCATTCAATAATCAGCTCATCATGCACATGACCACAAATAAAACAGTGCGATAAGGTTCTCATTGCATAGGCAAGAATATCTCTGCTGATTGCCTGTACAATATTCTCCACAAATTTGGGACCATAGCTTTCGATCTGTTCCCACTTCTTCGTTCCTCCGATGCCTTCATAGACTACTGATTCACTTCCGAACTTATTGACACCCATCTTCGGTTTCACATAGGAAAGTCTTCTGCCACTTGGAAGTTCAATAAACAGCATCCCGCTTTTGTAATAGAAATGAATGCCATGAGTCTCTGTGTCGATACGTTCTTTGATGGTCTTTTTTACGCATCGATCTACCGCCCACCAAAACTGAACAATATTCGGATTGGCACTTCTCCAGGAATCCACAAGCGGCTGAAGTTCCTCTTCTGTCAGTCCCATCTCAAGTGCTCCCATCGCTGTCAATGCACCAACAGAACCGCCATATCCAAGAGCAAGTTCAGCGATTTTTCCTTTTTGTCTTAAGTGTGCGTTTACCCCATGCTTCTCCACCGGAACACCAAACATGGCGGATGCAGATGCACAGTAAATATCTCCATTGTTCTTAAAGACCTCACTTCGCCATTCTTCTTTTGCAAGGTGAGAAAGCACTCTTGCTTCAATGGCAGAAAAGTCAGCCACAATGAATTTCATCCCTTCTCTTGGCACAAATGCAGTACGGATCAACTGAGATAATGTATCCGGGATATCATCGTATAAGAACTCCATTGCTTCATAGTTTCCCGTTTTCACAAGTTCTCTTGCTTCTCTTAAATCCGGCAGATGATTCTGTGGCAAATTCTGCAGCTGAATCATCCGTCCTGCCCACCTGCCACTTCGGTTTGCACCATAAAAACGAAACATTCCTCTTGCCCTGTGATCTCTGCACACCGCATTCTCCATCGCCTGATATTTCTTCACAGAAGATTTCGCAAGCTTCTGTCTGATTTCCAAGACTTCACGGATATGAGCAGGAGTACTTCCAATTAGTTCTTTCACTGCTTTCTTATCCAGGCTGTCTGTCTCAATGCCGTTCTCTGACAGCCACGCTTTCATCTGTATCACGCTGTTGGGGTTTTCGATGCCAGTAGCATCTTTAATCTTTGCAGTCAGCTTATCTTTTGAGCATTTATCAAATGCAATCGCATTTTCTACAACAGCCATGTCAAGAGCAATCCCACGGTCATTGATCTCCTGGTCAAGCCAGAACTCATCCCACACAAAATCCGGTACTGGAAACTTTGATAATCTCATTTGAATAGCCAATTCCACCTCAACATCACGGATATTATATTTTACAAACGCATCCCACTTCTCTTTATCATGTGCTGGAAGGTTTCGCGTTCTTCCACCATTAACTTTTGTTGGCTTACAAGGAACGCAGAAATATCGGATGAGATCTTTTCCTTCTTTCAGCTTCTGTTCGGACAATCCTAATACCTTTCCTGCACCCGCCAACGACAGCGGCAGACCCATATAGGCTGACCAGGTCATCGTACATTTCCATGAAACCGGAGAAATATAATCTCCCACCGTATCTTCCTGGATGCTGTAGCTAATAAACTTCTGCGGGTAGCATCTTCTTAGATACTCCGACAGACAGATTCTTTCAAATTGACTGTTAAATGCCCACTTTGTCACTGTCTCATCCGTCAGTGCATCGATGATTTTATCCGGTATCTCTTCTCCCTGTGCTAGGTCAATCACTTGCACTGTCTCTCCGTCTACGGAATATCCAAACAGTAAGATTTCAAAATTCGGAGACTGCACATACTTATATACACCGCACTTCTTAAGATCCACATCGCTGTATGTTTCAATATCTATACTTATATTTCTCATTTTGTCACCATCCTAAAAACAGGCAGCAGTGGAGATTTTCCTCACTGCCGCCCTTTGATTTACTCGTTATTCTTTTCTTTCTTCTTCAGATTTGGAAACAGCCAATAAACCAATCTCTTAATGACATTTAAAATCCACTTCCAAATGGTCACAAGACCAAAGATCCAAAAGAATATTGTAATTCCGAGCATGGTGCCTCTGATTGAAGCATCGATTAAAGTATTTAATGTATCCATAACTTATACCTCACTTAAGATAAGAAATCATCATCGTCATCATCTGCAAAATCATCCTCTGCTCTGGACTTGCCGCCAAGAGGCTCTCCATCGGCAATCTTCTGCAGATTGTTAAGGCCGCAAGCAATACCCTTATTTCCGTTAGAATTGAAGGCATAGAAGTTAATGCTGGCACGACCATAGACACCACTGTACACTTCAGAGCGTTCCAAGATCGGCTGACGGTCTGCATCTACAATACCTGGTGCGGATGCAGAATTGGCATTAATGAAATAGCTGTCTGCGTAAGCTGCATCGTCCGGACGTTCCAAATCTCCATCTCTCAGCGGAGTTTTAAGTACCTTGAGAGAAGGCACCGATTTGCTGTTTCCTTTGAGCTTGGATTCCCCTTCCTCATATGCTGCCTGAATAGCGGCTTCGATTTTCTTTACCGTTGCCACATCCGACTTCGGAATGATGAGACTTACACTGTACTTCGGTGTACCACCGTTGATTGACTTCGGATCCCATACGTTTGCATAGCTCCATCTTGTCTTAGGTCCTGTGATTACTTTGGTTGGGTTCTTATAATTCTTTGACATATTAGTTGTCCTCCTTAAAATCATTAAATGCTGTATTTTTCATTGCCGGACGCTTATCCGACATTGGTACTAAAGTTGGCTTGCCCTGTGGTTTCTCAATCAATCCAGAAAGCAATTCTTCAAACTTGGTTTTGCCGAGCAGCTTTGTCATAGCGGTAATGCCGATCACCTTTTTCTCATATGGATCATATCCGGCACTCTTAATCTTTTCTGCTACGGCTTTATCGTTTACATATCTACGGTTGGAACGGCCTTCGACCAATTTCCAGTCTTTCCACTCCTTGCCGCTGACTGCCTTCTGAAGAACATATTCTTTGATATCGTTTGCCCAGGATACCAGTTCGTCTGCTTTTGCAAGAATGACCTCTATTTCATCATCTTCAAGTCTTTCTGGCATCTCAAAATCATAACGAGCAAGTTCCAGGTTGTATTCCGCTCTCTTTCGGCAGGTCGCTTTGACCTTACAAAACTGACAGTGACTTCCGGCTTTGTATTCGCCTTCGCCCTTTGCCGCCAGTTGTGCTGTTGGTGCAAGTGTTTTTTCTGCCCAGGAAAGCAATGCTTCCTTTGAAATTGAAAAGGTGCTGACATGTTCTCTTCTTGGCTGAAAGATTGTCATTGTAATATTCTTGATATCGTAAATCCCATCGAAGATAGATAACGCACCCAGTGCATAACACATCATCTGCGGATTGTTTTCTGCGTCAACCAAAATCCCGACTCCATATTTGAAATCGATTACGGTCAGCGTTTCATCTGCAACAATGACACAGTCTCCGGTACCAAATCCCTCTGGCACCCACTGTGAAAAATCCAGGTGCTGTTCAACAAGAACAATGGGATCACTGCATTTTTCCTTTGCAATTGACAACTGCTCCATTACATACTGTGCATACATATCCGTACAGTCTGCCATCTCTTCATCAAAGAAGGTAAGATCTTCGGTTGGATCCTTCGACTGCTTCCCCAGTGCAAGTTTTAGCTTATGCTCACAAAGCGTATGAGCATCTGTACCCTGCAGGGCAAATTCGCTGGGTTTGTCCTTTTCCTTGGCACAAAGAAGTGCCGATGGCGGGCAGGCAAGCCACCTGTGACTGGAGGAAGCAGAAAGAACTGCATGTTTATCTGGCATTTCCAATCATCTCCACTTCTGCAAGAAGCGCTGCATACTCTTTCGGATCTATGTCTGAAAGTCTGTTTACACCACGCTTTGTAAGGAGCGCTTTAACTTCTGCCGTATATCCCTTTCGAGATTTATCTGCCATGACTGCTCTTACATCTTCCAAAGAAAGTGTCTTTTCTTTCTTCGATGCTTTTTCTGCAGTCTTGGTCTTCGGTTCTGTTTTCTTCGCATCTTCCGAACCACTAAAGAGATTCTTTAGTTCTTCTGAGATACCGATGAGTGTGTTACCACATCTGTTCAGTTCTTCGATAAGCTGTGATAATTCGTTGACCTTGCCCATTTGTTTTTCCTCCTTCCCCTGTTTTTCCCTGTTTGCTGAGTACATTTAATTTCTCAGCAATTCTTTTGGACACTACACTGATTGCAACAAGCGTATCCACAAGCTCTGCATCAAGCTGATTGCTGCTGCACTTTTCAGTGCCTGTTCTGCATCTGATTGTCATAGCTGACACCATCCTTTCTGAGTGGCTTTACTGCCTCTCTGACAGTGAAAGGACATTCCGTCCTTGTTTAAGTACCATTTCTAAAAATATTTTTGAAAAAATCTGCTCACCAGAAAATTTATCGTGATGAGCAGACCGGATGTATGTTATTCGAAATCTTTCAGTCTTGTCTTAAGATGAACAAAAACCTTCTTTTTCCTCTTATTGACACCCTTTTGCGATAAATGAACGACCTCTGCAATCTGCTTCTCTGTGGCACCATCTCCGAACATCTTCATAATGGTACGGTCTATTTCTTCCAGTTCATCCAGTGCTGCACGAAGTTCTTTCAGCATCTCCTGCTTAATAAAGTCCTCTTCCAAATCGGCTCCATCAGACATCTCATATTCCGTATCCTCATAAAGCTGATTTAAAGACACTGGCAGCATCTTTCTTTTATCTTCCTGTTTGTTTGCTCTCTGAGCCTGCTTGTCCTCGCGCCACATAGGTCTCATGTATTCCAGGTACTGTTCCTTCGTTGCCGGAATCATGATGGCACGAACTGTACGGTGTCCAATCTTGGTCCATACTGCATCGGTTGATAAATCAAAACCATTCGCAATAAAGAATTCCTTCGATGTTTCATTTACTTCCATAGGGATGTAATACTGTTTTTCACTTTTTGTCTGTAATTTGTCCATGATAGATCCTCCTTCGATCTAAAATCGAAGTGAGAATCCACACGGAACTTCCCATAAATATTGGCCATAAGAATGAATCCTCACTTCTTAAATGGCCAACCGTCCCAGTGGGTTGACTGTTATTAATTTGCATCTGTCTCTCAGCTCTGGGCATCCTTGATCAAGGGATGAACCTTAAGACAGGTTTTGAGTGTCTGGCACTCAGATGAAGTTGCAAAAATTTGCAGCCTCATCTCGGTGTCAGACGTACTTATGTTAAATTCTCTTTGCTTTGCCAGGGCAACAAAAAAAAGCCTGACAAAATACAGGTGCTTTTAACACCTATACTTCGTCAGGCCTTGCTCGCTACGATTACTATCGTGCGGCGATTCGCTCAGTACGAACTTTCTGATTACGAAAGCTGACCGCAATCACAGATTTACACATCGGACATTTTATTTTGATGATTCCAACTGTTTCTTCTGGATCTGCGTCAAACAATCTTTTGTTTTTACAACATGGACAAGCCACATGCATTTCCTGCATCCATCTTCGCCTCCCGTAAGAGGCCAGCCAAAGGGAAAGTCAAACTGACCATTATGATTTCATTATCCTTTGCACTTGTTCCGTGACCTAATCCTAATGTAGCGATGATTTATTATATCGAACATGCGTTCTTTTGTCAATCAGTCGTTACGTTGCGAAAGCTCTGACGAAGAATTATTTTCTCCCTTTCGGGAGGGGCAGGCGGATTATTCAAATCCTTCTCTGCCCACAGTTTTATTGACCTATTTTTTCTTAGGTCTGGTTTGTGACAATGCACTTCCTGCTACAGACTTTGAAGTCTTGCTGTAACGACCATCACGAAGAACTTTGCTTGCTTTTGAAGCTATCGGACGTGAAGTCTGTTTTGTGTTCTTTGCCATGTCGTATCCCTCCTTTCTACAGACTTTCTTGTTAAACGCCAAGAAATCTGATATAATTTTAAGTAAAGATGTATTTAATGAGACGAATCTCATATCCAACTTCCTTACATGCACATAATAACAATTTGGCATCTCGAAAATTCGGATTCTACGGATGCTCTCGGAAGCATTCGGAAGTTTGGAAATATACACGAAAGGAGAACAGAATTTGGAATTCTCAGAATATGCCAAGGGGCTATTTCCTTTCATTTCGTTTGGTAAAAAGAAAGCACCTTATTTTGTTGAGTTGATTGGAAACTATATAAAAGATTCTGCTATGGACAGTTGTGCTCTTTTACATAGGAAGCCAGACACTCAATACAGATATGTAAACGGAAGTCCTATTCAGGCTAAAGATGCGCAATATCTTTATGATCACAGGGATACTTCCAAATTCTCTCAGTGGATTTTGGATCGTATGGACGAATCAGAATCTTTTGACTCAGTCTGTGACTGGCTTAAAGGAAATGGCATGCCTGGTGATTATCCAGAAAACGAATGTGAAGAATTACTTACCAAGATAATTCTTTCTATTTGTGGTGCTTCCAAAACACAAAAAAAGCCTCCTTCACAATTTGAAGAAAGCCTTGATTTGATAAAGGATATTAACGCCAAGATTAGTGCTTTACCTAGCCCCGCCCAAGTTCCTGTTCCATCTGTTGCTACATCAAATGAACAAGCCTATATAGGAGAATTGCTAAAAGCATATGGTGATGCAGAAGGAATTGCCGATTTCACGGAAACAGAGCTGCAGACCCACGAAGAATATCAGGAAGATTTAGATGATCGACGCATTGATTATTATGCTGCAGTATCCGTTGAACGTGGTGTTATGGAATTGGATGCCGACAATCTTTCGGATCAATTTGATGTCCTTAAAGAAGAAACATTGGATGGGGTAAAAGATACAGCAAGAAAATCATATGCAAACGGCTATGAAAAAATGCTATCAGTTATGGAGCATGCATCTATATTAACATTTGAAAATTATCTGCTGAGTAGGTCTCCATATTGGATAAGTTCCAAAATCAAGAAAGGGGTTTGTCATCATCTTGTAAATGACGGCAAGCTTAAATGGGTGAAGAAAAAGAAATGAAAGAATCAACATTACTTGGCTCAGAATTTGAATCCTCACTCCGAATATTATTACTTTTGGATGAACTACAGAATAAGTCTCTGGATGAACTACAAATTGCATGTATTGATTTTATTGCTATCTATGGAGCCGACTTCATGATTTTAGATGAAAATTTGCACGGCAACGGTTTATTTCGCTTTAGTGAGTTTTCTGCAAAATCAAAACTTGTAACTCGTTCTCTAAAAAGACTTGTTCTAGATGGATTTATTACATTTATCGCAAATAAAAAAGGATATTCATATTCTATAAATTCCGAAGGCCATGAAATTGCAAATAAACTAAACAGCTCTTATTCGGAGGAATACAGAATTGCTGTCAGAGAAGTTGACGCTGTTTTTCCATCACTTAACGTTTCTGCAATGCAACAACAAATATATAAAACCACAATGAATTCCTTGGAGGCATACAATGAATAGATTTACAATAAAAAAACTGACTGTCTCCGGAGGCGGTCATCACGATTCAATCATAGAATTTACAGACGGACTTAATTTAATTATTGGTCCATCTAATACTGGAAAAAGTCTTATTATGGACTGCATTGATTATGCATTCGGTTTCACCCCAAAGGTCAATAGGCCTTCTAAAATAGTAGATAATAGTAACGGATACACCCATGTTGAATTAGAACTAAAAACAAATAAGGGATTGGTATCACTAAAACGAAAAATTGGTACTACAAAAGTATCTGTAATAAGCCACCATCCAGAAATTGAAGGCGGTACATATAGCTCTAATCAAAATGCAAAGAAAAGTATCAACGATATATTTCTTAAATTAATAGGGATTGACGATGTGCATAAGATTCTTTCTTCCCAAAAAGGAAGTATTCAAAGCTTAACTTGGCGTTCTATCTTACATTTGTTCTTTATGAAACAGAGCAATATTGATAGAGAATCATCTGCACTGTTATCTCCAAATGCAATGGGTTCCACTTCTTCTGCCGCCGCCCTTCTTTATTTACTTACAGGGAAAGATGCGAACGATTTTCAAAAGCAAGAAGATCCAGCGATAAGTGTTGCAAAACGCAATGCCATAATTATGTATATCCGTGAAAAAAGGGATATACTTTCACAAAGACGAGAGAAATTGGAGGAGCTACTTTCGAAGCACAATATATCTAATATACAAACAATGATTGATAAAATCAGCACAGAAATTCAAGCCTTACAAACAGAATTAAATAACGCTACACAAAAAAGCAAAAAATTAATGTCCGAAATATATCAGCAGAACAGTAAGCTATCCGAATGCAATACTGTTTTGTATAACTTTCATTCTTTGAGTAAGCAGTATCAATCTGATGTAAAAAGGCTAGGATTTATTGTAGACGGACAGATTGCATCTTCCGGGCATCGTTTAGTCTCGCACTGCCCTTTCTGTGATGCTGAACTAAAATCTAATCCAGACGAAGATTACATAACTGCTGCCGCAAATGAATTATCCAAACTTGGAAAACATATATCCGAGTTGTCAGATGCACAATCAAGTGCTGAAGAAAAAAAGAATTCGATTGAAAATCGTATTGCCAGCTTAGAAGCAGAAAAAGACGTTCTAGATAGCTATATCACGAATGAATTGCAACCTAAAATATCTGCATTTAAATCAGAGTTAGACAAGAACCTACAAATCATCCGTTGGCAAGATGAGTTGGATCGGATACATCAGGAAGAAGTTCAATATAATGCCGATCTATTTGAAAAAGAAACCGAAGAAGATCCAAAGGAAACCAAATACAATATTCTTTCCTCCTATGAATATGACCTGGTAAATGGCTTTGAAAAGGAACTCATAGCAGCATTAACAAGCTCCAATTTCGGCGGAGCCTCTTCTGCCAGATTAAATATGAAATCCTTTGACATCGAGATTGACGGTCATAGTAAGCCTACATGTATGGGGGGCGGATACAGCGCAGTGTTAAATGCATTAACGGTCTATGCTATGACAAACTATATCTATAAGAAAGCCGGCTATGCTCCAGGATTTCTTGCAATAGATTCTGCACTTTCACAATTATCGGAGGCAGAACACATCAAAACTGAAGAATCAATTAAATATGGATTTATGCACTTCCTAATTTCAAATGCCTTAAAACGACAAGTAATTGTCATTGAACACAAGGACAAAATTCCATTTGTTCCAAAAACAGATGAAGCAAAAGGTATTCGTGTTACGGAATTTACAATGAATAAGCAATCTGGTAGATACGGCTTTTTAAATGATGTTTTCAATCCAGAAATTTAATATAGAAAAGGAGAGAAATATGCACTTTAGCTATGAAAAGTTATGGCACTTATTATTAGATAAACATATGACTCGAGAGCAGCTCCGTACAAAATGTGGTATCAGTTCCAACTCTATTGCAAAACTAGGCAAGGGGCAGAATATAACAACTGATATTCTTTTAAAAATTTGCAAAGAGTTAAACTGTGATATCAAAGATATCATGGAAATCGTGAAGGATTAACTATGGATAATAGCTAAAACACACACCCGGCTCGTTGTTTCAATTGAGACCGATGATTTATCTAAAGGTTCTTAATGTTTTTGAAGGTACTCGCTATTGAGCGGTTCCCTTTATTTACATTCCTCAAGTTCCAATGTTAACTTCCACCTCCACAATATCGGAATAATAATATTGATTGACTCTGTTCAACAAAAATATAATAACTCCAGGTGCGAAGAACCTAGAGTTATTATATTGAACGTTTGTTCTGTTATCAATTTGGTTTTATTCATTTTCAAGCTCTACCAGTTTCCAGCCTCGTACTCCTCTAGATGTATCAAGTTTATATTTTTTTGAGCATTCCGGACACTGTAACCACACATCATGTTCCCGAAAGCCTGGAATATTATCATGTTCCTCTATGACTCTTCCCTTTCCACAAGGACATAGATACTCGTATCTCTCCGTATCTCCCTCTCCAGCTCCATAACCTGGATGATTTTCTCGATTTGAGTATATTTTCTTAGTTCTCATGCTAAACCTCCTCTCTGATGACTACCTTCGGAATTAATCCATATTCTTTATATGCTCCAAATCCTAAAATCAATGAGGCGGCTCCAAAAAGTATTGTCTTTACTTCATGTGGATGCTGCGCATAGATATCACGCGCTGCTTGTTCTATAAAACCTGATGCCTGCACAGGCATTTTCTCTTTTACCATTATATTTTCTTCCATATAATCACCTGATCCTTTCTTTTTCAGTGGGCCCTACTGTGATTATATGTTATCATACTATGTTTTAAATTTCCTAGGAACGAAAATCCGGAAT
>ENA-OXVV01000439-OXVV01000439.1-human-gut-metagenome-genome-assembly--contig:-NODE-439-length-10956-cov-7.31859_pt1 | contig 10956 bp, 7 predicted proteins | sample MGYA00249252_ERZ652700 | MGnify/ENA primary metagenome ERZ652700 (study PRJEB26925, sample SAMN05826669) | human gut metagenome | biome: ENVO:2100002; feature: ENVO:00000062; material: ENVO:00002003... | reverse complement strand
CGCGCCACCGTGCAGGGTCTGCAGCATCGGGGTTTCGACCTCGAGGAAGTCGTGGGCATCGAAGGTGCGACGCAGGGATGCCACGGCCTTGGAACGATTGCGCACCATGTTGCGAATGTTCTCGTCCGCGATCATGCCGATGTACGGCTTGCGGGTGCGGGTGTCTTCGTTCAGATCCTTGTGCAGGGCCGGCAGCGGCTGCAGAGCCTTGGATGCGATGGCCCATTCGGTGGCGAATACGGACAGCTCACCGGTCTTGGAAGCGATGACGCGACCCTTCAGGTACAGATGATCGCCAAGGTCAACGAGCTGCTTGAACTGCTTCAAGGAGTCGGCTCCGATCTCCTTCTTGGAGATCATGCCCTGAATCTTGGTGCCGTCGCCGGCGGACAGCTGCACGAAGCACAGGCCGCCAGCGTTGCGCAGGAACAGCACGCGGCCGGCGATGCCGACCATGTCTTCGGTCTCCTGGCCAGCTTCGAGCTTGCCGTCGTACTTGGCGCGTACCTCTTCGATGGTGTTGGTCACATCAAGGTGCACCGGGTAGGGGGCAATGCCGGACTCAAGCATCATCGCGCGCTTGGCCACGCGCATCTGCACCTGCTCGGGGTGACCCAGCGGGCCGAACTCCTTATTGGAGGGATCCACAGCCTCGTCCAGCGTGGCGCCGGACTTGATTTTCTCACGGATAGTGGCATCCTGCTTGAGCAGCATTTCCGCACGCTCAACAGTGCTCATCTGCGGGACTGCCGGGGTTTCGTTCTCAGTATTTTCAGTGTTCTCAACAACTTCAGCCATGGTTCATCAGTGTACGCAAAGCCTACGATTAAGAACGACATGCCGAGTTGCTTTGTCCAGCACCATAATGTAATATCTACGACTGTTGCCAAAACGGGCTGTAGCGCAGCTTGGTAGCGCGCTTCGTTCGGGACGAAGAGGCCGCGGGTTCAAATCCCGCCAGCCCGACCCATAAGGAGAAACGTTGATCTTTCAACGTTTCTCCTTTTTTTGTTTTATCCTCACCAAGTATCACTATCCACATCATTATTTTGGGTTCCGAGACTTAAAGAAAGTCGGCGGATTCTAGTGGTGGTTGCAACACCTGTGTTGCAACCACCACTAGAATCCGCCAATCAACGGTTCCATCCACCGACGCAATGGCAATATCTTCGGGAATGCGCATTTGCACCCAGACAGACTTCTTGGTCGATCGAGCACCACCACATGCCATCGCTCCACAAGTAGCCGCATTTTTCGCAGCTCAAACTAACAATATCGGAACAGGCGCCGCAGCTGCGTTGCTCGCAGCACTGCCCGTCATCATTGCCTATCTATTTCTTCAGCGATATTTCATTGCTGGAATGGTTGCAGGTGTCGAAAAAACATTATTCAAGTGCAGCACGACTCTGAATAAATACCGGCACAAGGAATAAGCATTCAAAGCAACACATGCTCATGGCATTGTTGATGGCGCACCGTAACATATCGCCCGAATCAATCGATCGCTGCTTCCGTATGCAATACCGTGAAATCTCATGAGAGGAAATATGAAGAAGAGCTTGCTTGCGTTGGCCTCAGGCGCATTCATTCTCGGCGCCGCCGAGTTCGTGATGATGGGCATTCTGCCGCAGGCCGCAGCCGCCACCGGCGTGGACATCCCTACCGCCGGCCACTATATTTCCGCGTATGCCATCGGCGTGTGTTTCGGCACATTGATTCTGGTGTTCGGCCGCAAAGTGCCACCAAAGGATCTCATTATTGCGTTCATGGTTATCGCCTTGATGGGTAACCTGTTCTCCGCATTCTCAGCCAACGCTGCCATGCTCGTCATTGCGCGATTCATCTCCGGTCTGCCGCACGGCGCATTCTTCGGCACCGCCACGCTTATCGCCAAAACCCTGGCCGATAAAGGCAAAGAGGCGCAGGCCGTATCCATAATGGTCACGGGACAAACTTTGGCCAATATGTTGGGCGTGCCGGCAGGCACCTTGATGGCCGAGTTTCTCTCCTGGCGTCTTGCCTTCGGCATTCTGGCCGCATGGGCCGCAATGACGATAGTGCTGTCACTGGCATGGATTCCATTCGTGGCACCAATCAAAGATGCCGGTATCGCCGGTCAGTTCAAATTCCTCACTCGCCGAGGCCCCTGGGTGATCTTGGCTGCCGTGTTCACTGGCAACGCAGGCGTGTTCTGCTGGTGGAGCTACATCTCTCCCTGGCTGCAAAAGACTGGTGGCTGGTCATCTTCCCTCGTACCAATGCTGATGATGCTCGCCGGATTCGGCATGGTAGTTGGCGGCATCATCGGTGGCCGTATTACCGATCGGTGGCGTCATGCCGGCACTGCCGCTCTCGGCCAGTCCATCTCCTGCATTGGTCTGCTGCTTGTGGTGCTGCTGCCCGGCAACCATGGCACTACCGCGTTGTTGACGTTCTGGATTGCATTCGGATTGTTCTTCATCTCCGCACCGCAACAATTGCTGATGACCGAGGCCGGTCAGGGAGGCGGCGAACTCATTGCAGGAGCCGCCGTACAAGTGGCATTCAATTTTGGCAATGCCATCGGCTCGATTGTGGGCGGTGCTATGCTCACTTCATTCTCCATGAACTACCGCTTCACCGGTTTGGGTGGCGTTCCTCTCACCCTGCTCGCAGTCGGCCTGCTCACGTTCTACTCATGGCGATGCGAAACGGACACCGAGGCCATCCATCGCATGCGTGAAATCAAGGTCGACTGAGACCAAGCTCACAGCCTATTCCCTGACGTGTCTGTGCACAGTATTAATAGACTGGAATCAGACGCGATTCAGGGAGGTCTCTCGTGGCTGACGAAGAAGCATTGCTCAAACAATTTGCCGCACAATTCGCTCACGGCCCGAATGATGCTGACGACACAGACGCAGCGGCCGCGGCACAACACGCGAACAACCCAGAAAATCAGGCCGCGACCAACGCCGAACAATCGTCAACGAGCTTTGACACCCAACAATTCCTGAACGGATTGGACGCGATTTTCGACCGTCATGCGGCCGCCACCGAAGCCGGCCCGTATTTGGAACAGGCGATGGTTGACGCAGAGAATGCCGGCGATGAAGCCGGACTGTTGACCGTACTCAACGAAACAATGGGCTTCTACCGTTCGCAAGGACGTCATAAGGACAACCAGTGGATCGTGCAGCGAGCTCTGGAACTGGCCGCTCGCATGGGCCTGACCACCGGCACATCCGAAGCATGGGCTACCACGCTCATCAACTGCGCCACCGCCATGCGCGCCGCCAAGCAATATGACCAGGCCGAAGACCTCTACCACCAGGCCCAGGATGTATGCCGTCATTCGCTGGCGCCCACCGACCGCAGACTTGCGGCGCTTCACAATAACCTCTCAATGCTCTACAGCGAAACGAACCGACCGGATAAGGCCGAGCTTGAGCTGCGCGAAGCACTCCGCATCATCGAAGCATCGAGCGTGAACCCGGACGAGGATATCGATGTGGCCAGCTCGCATACAAATCTGGCGCTGACCTTGCTGACCGAGCACAAGCTGGAAGGCGCCCACTGGCACGCGGCCAAGGCATTGGATATCTATAAGACCGGTCATCTGGAGCATTCCGCACATTACGCCTCCGCATTGGCCGGCTACGCGCAGGTATGCTTTGCCGAAAAGCGATATGCAGATGCCGTCGCCGGGTACCGTCATGCGCTGGACGTGATCGAGGAATGCTACGGCAAGGACACCGATTACTGGCGTATCACCGAAGACAATCTGCGGCAGGCCGAGTCCCAGGCACAAGCCGCGGGTATCGATATCGTTCCGAATGACACTACGGATGCAACCACTGCGTCCGCACAGGCAGCGACCAACGCCGGCACCTCTCGCCAAAATTCCACCGATGCACCAGTCATGCCGACTGCCTTGGTATCCGATTCCGCCGCAACCGCCACTTCTGTAGTTGGAATTTCCGGCCTGAAACTGGCCCGCGCTTTCTGGACGCAGGTCGGCAAACCGATGCTCTCGACAAAGTACCCACAATATGTTTCTCGCATCGCCGCCGGTCTGGTGGGACACGGATCGGAATGCTATGGGTTCGATGACGCATATTCGCAGGACCATGACTTCGGCCCGCGATTCTGCCTGTGGCTTTCCGATGAGGATTACACCGCCATAGGCGAGCAACTGCAGACCGATTATGACGCGCTGCCCCGAGACTTCAGCATTGACGCACAAGGGCATGCGGTATTCTCCACGAATACCTCGGCTATTGCAACAGACCATGGCACTCCCTCCCCCGCCACTCCACGCGCACAGGGCGCAAACCGACGCGATGGCGTGTTCCGTATCGGTGATTTCTTCGAGTCGATCACCGGATACCGCACCGCTCCGGCACAGACTTCGCCTCACGAATGGTTGATGTTGGATGAGGCCACACTGGCCGCCGCCACTAATGGCGAGGTGTTTGCAGACCCCACCGGGCAATTCTCCAAGACCCGCCAAGGATTCAAAGATATGCCGGACGATGTGCGACTGGCACTGATTTCCAAGCGTTTGGGCATGATCGCACAAGCCGGTCAATACAATCTGCCACGTTCGCTGAAACGTGGCGATGGCGCCGCCGCATGGCTGTCCATCCACGAGTTCGTGAATGCCGCCTCCTCATTGGTGTTTCTCATCAATGTGCCGATGGTGGCCGGCTATCTGCCGTACTACAAATGGCAGTTCGCGGCACTGCGCAAGCTGTCCAAATCGATGTTCGCGCTGCTGCCTGATGTGGCCGAACAACTGGAAAGCGTAATGCGTCTGAGCTCAGCGGCTTGCTACGGCGGCGCCGGTTTCGGCGAGGGCGGCAAGGGTTCCGCCCCGGCGATTGACCAAATCAACGGGATTGTGGAACATATCGCCGCAGAGATTGTCAAGGAACTCCAGAGGGAACACCTGACCACATCAACCGAAACCTTCCTGGAATGGCAACGGCCTTACATTGAAGATCACATCGCCTCCAACGATCCAGTGCTCAAGAGTTTGTGAGGCTCGAAGATGACCGACAACCTTACCACCGACGAACTGCGTGAAACCATTGTGCACCATGAATGGAACCAATTTCAGCACACCAATAACGAGGGCGGCCGTGCCGCCTGCCAAGGCAATTGGCCGGTTTTCCACCAGATGCGTTTGGCCCAGTTCCTCACATGGGAACGGCCACTGCTCTCCAGCTACGCCGCTGATTTGGACGAAGCCGACCACGTTGGCCGCAATCTCGTCACCGAAAAATACGGCCGCATGATGGCCTCCACCGCACCCGACGACTTCGCAAAGAACATCGAACCGTACATTCCGCGCCTGACTGAATCTCGTGTGTCCAGGCAAGAACAGGTAATCGCCCAGCAAGTGGCGTGGGCCGCCGATTTCCGTTCGCGGTACCCAAAGCTTGGCGAGGCGATGCGCGTGCTGACCACCGCCGAGGACGCGCCGACGACCACCTCATTTGAAACATATCTACGCGGCGAACTCGGCACATACTCCGACATGACTTTTGACCTCTATGAAGCGATGATCCGCGAACGAGCCGACACAACCCCTCAGCACAACATCACCGAAGAAACTTTGCTGAACACCGTGCAACTCGGCGGGTTCAGCACTCTTGACGAGGCCGAGGCGGCTCAACGCTGACGCTGCGCGCACCACAACTACAGGCTGAATAGACCCCAGAACGCCAGTGTGGTGCATGTAGCGAGCGCGGCCACCACCATGATGATGCCGGCCGCACGGCGAGCGCCCATGATGTCTGCGCGGTGACGCCATAACCGCTCCGCGACCACGGCGAACAGCAGTACCAGCACCACCGTCAACGCCTGCAATACCCGCCATCCGATGCCGAAAAGCCGCGGATGCGGCATAACATATACAGCCGCCACCCCTACGGCACCCATATACCCGTACAGCAGCACGGTAATCACCATTATCGCAACGCCTAAGCCGGCAATAGGCCCTGCAACACCACGGGGCATGGCCCGCCACGCCAACACAGGATTGGCATGCATCGCACGCCGATCGCGCAACATGTACAGGCGGTTACCGTCAACGACTATTGCATTACGACGCCGGTGACGGTTGCCGTCATCGTCAACATGCGTACCGGCATCTCTCCGATACGGCTGATTCCATCCGACAGGCATGTTTCGTCCTGGTACACGCCGACCCAACGCACCGCGCATGCGCAGCCAATCCACAATATCCATGGCAATACCAAGTATGACCGCAATCAGCATAAGCACCGGGCCTGCAATCATGATGCCCGCCAACACACCAAGCGAGCCGATAATACCCGACTTGGTTTGCTGCGGTGCCGCAAACTGCTGATGAGGATGCACTCCGGCGATCTGTGGCGTGGCCCATCCGTCAGCCTGAGCGCCTGCGGCAATACCATTCACCCAGTTCTCCAACGCCTGCGTATACCCTTGCGCCAACGGTAGATTCAGCGTGAACAGTCCCTTGCCGGCCCGCATCTGATGGTTGCCGACAAAGTACCGCACAGTAACGTTCTCATTGCCTGCGCTGCGAGCCGCGTCAATGATGCGCTGCGCACCTTGCTCAATGGGCATGGCGGTGTCATAAGCGCCGTAATTCACCAGAAGCGGCATGGTCAAAGAACGCAGGTAATGATCGGCATCGAAATCGGCATAGGCAAGATCAAAAGGAGCGTAGTTGAGCGACATGAGTTTGGCCGTGTCTTTGACCACAGGAGCGGGCGCGCCGGCTTCATGCATATAGGCGCTGACGGCCATGGCCATTTGCTCGCGACCTTTAAATACTGGTGCCGAAGTCAGGACGGCAAAAGCGATATCCTGCCGCTTGGATGCCAGAATCGTGGATATCCATGTGCCTTCGGATTCGGCGTAGATGCCGGTTTTTGCCGGATCGACGCCTGCAGTGCTACGCAACACATCCAAAGAACTGCTGTATTCGCGGGCGAATCGCTGGTAGTCGCGATGCAGCACGGTGTAATTGTCATTGCGCTTGGCCGGAACCAGCGTCACAATACCGGCGGATGCCATAGCGTTGGCAATGTCGCCGAAGTCCTCGGCCCCGCTGGTGCCGGATCCATGGATGAACAGGCAGGCCGGGCGACTGCCAGGCGCATCAATCGGCTCCCGCAAGATGGCCGGCAACGTGACTCCATCGTCCACTTCAATAGACAACTTCGTTTCACGAGTGCGATATCCGCCCTCATGCGGAATGTCCGCATGAGCAGGAGCAATAGCGGGATCAGGCGAGGAAACGGCAATATGATCGCTATAAGGCCGAGTGCTCCACTGCGGCATCATCGCCCAGCCAAGCAGGGAGAACACTAACGCAATCACCACCGCAATCGCAGCGATATTCAGCACTCGCCGCACTGTGATCCGCGTCATCCGTTCTACCTCCCCCACAAGCATAGAACGCCTTACTTCAGATATCGCATAGTACCGAAGTATGATTTCTTAGCCCCTCAGTCAGCTGTGCTCGCAAAGGGGCTTGCCAAACAATACGAGTTATTTTTTCTTCACGGCGCCCATAATGGCCCACACGATAGCTATGGCCACCAAGACCACGCCCACTATTGCGCAGACAATAGCCACCAACACCTGCGGATCAGCGGCGAACTGTGTGATCAGCATATCGGGGAACGTCACGCCGAAGAACAACCCCAGTGCGCCAATCAATACGCCCAATAGACCGAAAACAACGGTCAGTGTACTGATGCTGCTTTTCTTGGCGGGTTCCATCCTTGTGCTCGACTGAGACTGAGCATCCACATGCTGTGCGGATGAGGCGAATTCCGCATTAGGCGAAGTTCCAGATGCAGTCTGTTCATTCCCCGAGGAAGCGTTGCCCGCCGCATAGAGCGGAATGTCGCTTGCGGGCGGAATTGACGTATCGGCAACCGCCTCCAGAGGAATCGTCTTCTCGTGGTCGTCCGACACGATATCTTCGGATTCCTGATTGTCGTCAGCAGCCGGAATCACCGTCGTTGCCGAACCATCAGCCGCCGTAGTCATTGGCCGAGTCTCATCAATACTGCCGTCAACCACGGGCAGGGCCGAGGTCTCCACCGCATCTGCAGCTGTTGGCAGCACCTCGGTCTCAGCCGCCGTTTCATTATCGGGCGAATGCAGCACCTTGGTCTCGTCTGCATCGTCGGATACCGACAGCGGACGGGTCTTGGACTGGTCTTCGATGGTCTTCAGTTCCTTGGTGTCGTCGCTCATCATTCTGCCTTTCCTGAGTCCTCGGTGTATCCGTTCGTCGTATCGAAGTTGTTCCTGAATTGCATATACGTCGACCCTTCCCAATCCGAGATATAGATCATATTCACCCGGGCGCCGGCCGAGAAGGGGATGTCTACGAGCAGCTCAGGGCCATTTGCCGGCATTTTGCTATCGTCCGTCATCCAGGCATAGTTGGTGTCATAGCTGTCGATGGAATACCCCTGATCGGTATCGGAAAACCCGATAAGGTCCACCGTGTCATATATCACCGCATACTTGCCGCCCATGCTGTTGCTGTACGTGTACCCGCGCCACGCACTGCCAATGCCGTAGGAGCACCCGTCAGGAAGAATGATGTGAACCTGAGCCTGAACCGCGGATATGGTGATGGTTCCCGCCGGGCAGTTGCTGATGGACGTATTGCCATTCGACAATTCCAGCTTATGAGGCGCATGGCTGCTTTCCCAATCCGACAGGTCAAGCACAGCCTGGCTGGAGTCGTAGTCGTCACCGGAGAACCATACGCCCCTCACGAGTTTATCGAATGTCCGTTGGCTGGAATCCGCATAAAACTGGTCGTTGACCTGCACCTGGTTCATACCATACGCGTCCACCGACGCATGGCCGCCAGCACTGGACAGCGTGATATCCGTGTAACTGATATTGGTATGCGTCGCATCGTAATGGCGGATGGCATACGTACCGCTCGCGATAATCATGCACATCGCGCAGGCTCCGGCCATCAAGCCCAGCGGAATCAGTCCACCTGCACGACGCCCCTTGAATCCCAGCACAATGACAATCAGACCCATCACCACGCATACTGCGGAAATCCATATGGTGCCCACGCGCACGATGCCACTGACGTCCATGTCATATTCCCAAATCACCGCCATAACGGCAGCGAAAGAAATGAAGGACAGTCCCAATACGCTCAGCACCACAACCGGGCCGGCCGGCTTGCGGCGGGTGGAGGAACGCGGCGCCGCGGCCGCGACAGGATTGGGCATTGCATACTTGCCCGCAGGGATGCCATCTACCGGCATCGCCGCAGAGCCGCTTGTGGGATTATACGGCCGCTGCCCCGCCTGCGGAACAGGCTGTGAAACATATGGAACCGACTGTGAAACAGGTTGTGAAACATATGGAGGCATCGTTGCAGACGGTTGCATAGAGGGGTTCGGTGCAAGGTTATTCGGATTATTCGGTCCGTTCGGATTATTCGGCGGCGCGGTGGACTGACCACCGTGGTACCCGAAACCGTATCCTTCCTGCTGACGAACACCGCTTTGCGCAATCAGCCACAGCACCAGAGCGGCGAGCGCAATGCACACCCAGCCGGCGCCTGGAATCAGCACAGCCACAGCCATAAACAGGAAGCAGCCAAGACAATTCCAATCCCACTGGCCTTCAATCAAATCTTCGGCGAGAATCTGCCCGCTGCGCACATCGGGAATGAGAAACCATCCCATTGCGTATAGCGCCGCGCCAAAACCAAAGAACAGCGTGGCCACAATCATCAGCGCACGCACTAATGTCGGACTCCAACCGAGACGCTGCGCGATACCACTGCATACGCCGCCAATCCAACGATCATTGCCGCGGATTAATCCGGAAGAACGCACCCATGTAAAGAAACGCCGCGGAGCTTTGCCCGGCTGCGGCTGTTGATACGAATTCATATGTGGACTGCTCATGCTTCCATTACACAGCCCGAACGCAACCACAAGGCTCGGGGAACACCCTGATTGTTCCCTGAACACCATGTAAAACCCCGGTTCCAAAGCCCTGAACGCGGCACAATAGAGATATGACATCAATTCCCGAACCGCTGCTGCCCGCGCGTATGCCGTTGACGCGACCCAAACGAGGCCGCTGGCTCACCGGCGTCTGCAAAGGCATCGCACTACATCTCGGCATTTCTGTGATGTGGGTTCGGCTGGCATTCATTGCACTGACCTGCTTGTATGGTGCCGGCATTATCGCCTATGTGTTCCTATGGATTTTCATGCCGGCCGGCGATCCTCAGGCTGTGGCAAGTGCGGAACATATACCAGTGGAGCAAGCTCCGCTCGCGCGGGGCAACCAGCCCGCACAGGCCGGCGTTGAAGACACGGCCGTCTCGGCTGAGTCATTATCCGAAGCCATCCAGCGCGCCCCGAAACCTGCGTTAGTGGCGTTGGCCGGGTTCGTGTTGCTGACCATCGGCCTGCTGCTAGTCGGCACCGGCGCTGATAGCCAACTCATCATTCCGCTGCTGCTTGGACTGGCCGGCATAGCGTTGGCTTGGATGAATCTGAGCCCGAACGGCACACAGCTGCTCTCCATGCTGGGCGGCATCGCGCTGATTTTCATAGGATGGGCCATATATGTGTCGAACGTGACCTACGTCGGATGGGGCACCTCACCGCGACGCATCATGCTCAGTGGATTCATTATGATTGCGTGCATTGTATTGGCGGTGATGCCATGGGCGAATGCCATGCTGCAAAGGCTTTCCCGCGAGCAGGCGTTGAAGGAGCGCGAGGAAGAGCGCGCGGACATGACCGCCCATCTGCATGATGGCGTGTTGCAGACGCTGGCGCTCATCCAACTGCATTCCGAAGACCCCGCCACTGTGTTCACCCTGGCGCGCGGGCAAGAACGCGAGCTGCGCGAATGGCTGTATCAGGAACGTTCCCTGTCTCTTATACACATCTGACGCTGCCGACG
>ENA-OXVV01000430-OXVV01000430.1-human-gut-metagenome-genome-assembly--contig:-NODE-430-length-11091-cov-7.11018_pt1 | contig 11091 bp, 4 predicted proteins | sample MGYA00249252_ERZ652700 | MGnify/ENA primary metagenome ERZ652700 (study PRJEB26925, sample SAMN05826669) | human gut metagenome | biome: ENVO:2100002; feature: ENVO:00000062; material: ENVO:00002003... | reverse complement strand
GACAGGGCAAAGTGGTATTATCTATGTTATTGACGGCATCAGAAGAAGCGCAAGTGACTTCAACGGACTCGATCCGAATGAAATAGAATCTGTGTCTGTATTAAAGGATGCATCAGCCGTAGCCGTTTATGGTCTGGACGCAAATGGAGCATTCATTGTCACAACCAAAAAGGGACAAACAGATAAAGTCACCATTAGCTATACAGGTACTGTGGGTATCAGCCAGAATGCAGAAGAACAAGAATGGCTCGATGGACCGGGATATGCTTATTGGTACAATAAAGCCCGTCTTCTACAAGGTGATACGGAAGTGTTTACTGTCGACATGGTGCGCAAAATGCGCGAGGGTGTCGACGGATGGGGAAATACCAATTGGTACGATAAAGTATATGGAACCGGTGTTCGCCAACATCATAATATTTCAGCATCCGGAGGAAGTGAAAAGATTCGTTTCTTCACATCTATCGGTTATCTGGAGGAAAAAGGAAATATAGATAAGTTCAAATACCGTCGAATGAATCTTCGTTCTAATATCGACGCACAGCTGGCTAAAGGACTTAGTCTGTCATTAGGTGTTTCGGGGCGTATAGAAAAACGGGATGCTCCCAAATTTTCTGCCGATCCGGATGATTGGATGAATATTCCCCAACAGGTATGCTACGCTTTGCCATATGTACAGGATACTTATGAATATAATGGGAAAATATACGATGTTTCAACCCCGACTTCCGGTTCTCCGGTAGCTCCTATCGCATCCATATACGATTCAGGATATAACAGGTCCAACCAATCATATATGCAGTCTAATTTCAGTCTGAAATACGACACACCTTGGCTTAAAGGATTAAGTTTAAAATTCCAGGGAGCGTACGACTTAGTTCATGGGATGACTAAACAGTTGACCAAGCCGAATGAAGTCATGATTATGGATTTACCTAATGCAGCCACTACCACACTCACCTACCATAAGGACTACAGTGTTTTGAAAGATACACCTATATTATCCGAATCGGCATCACGCGCCCAAGAGTTCACTACGCAAACCAGTGTCACGTATGATAACAAATTCGGAGATCACTCGATCGGAGTATTATTACTGGCCGAAACACGGGAACGTAATAGCAACAATCTCGGTGTAACGGGAACCGGATTAGATTTCATTCAGTTGGATGAGTTGAACCAAATCACAGGATTCACCAAAGAGGGGAAAGAGCAACCTGCTATACCTTCGGGGAGAAGCAGCCAGACACGTGTAGCCGGTTTTGTAGGTCGTTTGAACTACAATTACGCTGACAAATATTATTTGGAGGCTTCACTACGCCACGATGGTAGTTATCTGTTTGGTGGTATGAACAAACGCTGGGTCACCCTGCCCGGTCTCTCTCTTGCCTGGAGAATCAATAATGAAAAATGGTTTCATGCTACTTGGGTAGACAATCTGAAATTAAGAGCAGGTATTGGAAAAACTGCAACCAGCGGCATCCAGCCTTTCCAATGGAGAAATACGATGAGCACATCCCCCAATTCTGTAGTAATAGGCGGAGCCAGTCAAACAGCTATCTATCCGTCCGTATTGGGAAATCCCAATTTGACATGGGCGCAATGCCTCAACTATAATATCGGAGTAGATGTAACTTTATGGAATGGATTATTAGGAATGGAACTGGATGCTTTTTATAAATATGAATATGACAAATTATCTTCCGTAACCGGTTCGCATACTCCTTCCATGGGAGGCTATTATTTTTCAACTGCAAACGTAAACAAAGCAGATTATAAGGGTTTTGATGTCACTTTTACACATCAGAACAGAATTGGAAGTTTCAGTTATGGAGCCAAATTAATCTGGTCATACGCATACGGAAGATGGCTCAAATATGCAGGTGACTCTGAAAATACACCGGAATACAGACGACTGACCGGAAAGCAAATCGGTTCGAAAATGGGATTCATTGCCCAAGGATTGTTCCAGAGTGAGGAAGAGATAGCCAACTCCGCTACCATGCCCGACCGACCGGCTTATCCCGGATATATCAAGTATATGGATAGAAATGGAGACGGTATTATAACCGTCAATCAAGATCAGGGGTATGTAGGTAAAAGTTCAAGACCGACCCACACAGGTTCTTTCAATTTATTTGGTAACTGGAAAGGATTCGATTTTGATATTTTGGCATCATGGGGGCTTGGCAGCGATGTTGCATTAACCGGAGTATATACGGCAACCGGTTCATCCGGAATCCAAAGCGCTACGGCCTTCACGCGTCCATTCTATCAGAATGGCAATGCACCAGTCTATCTGGTGGCAAACTCCTGGACACCCGAAAATACAAATGCAGAGTTCCCTTGTCTGGAAATCAATCCGAGAAGTTTGAATAACGGGCTGGCCTCCACATTCTGGTATCGTAACGGAAACTATTTGAGAATAAAAACAGCCCAAATAGGATACAATTTCCCTAAAAAATGGTTGAGTCCATTGGGAGTGGAAGCTCTTCGCCTCTATGTTGAGGGGTACAACCTTCTGACTTTCAGCGCTGTGTCCAAGTACAACATCGACCCGGAATCTCCAGCTGTAAACAATGGATATTATCCGCAACAAAGGACTTATACACTTGGAGCTAAAATTACATTCTAAAATATACGCTATATGAAAAAGTTATCTATTAATATATCACTCTTCTTTGTGTTGCTGACTTTAAGTTCGTGCAACGACTGGCTGGATGAAGTAAAACAAACGACTACCGTTAGTGATGAAATCATCTGGCAAGATGAAACCCAGGTTGACAAATATGTGAATAGTTTCTACCCCCTCCTGCATGATTACGGTCAATTCGGGGAGGCCCAATTCTACGGAAGTTTTACAGAAAGTCTGACTGACGCATTTAAGTATGGTTCATATACGCTAGGACACAGAGCCGGCCATCCTAATCTTTATGTACTTACACCGGATGCTATCTCTCCGGATAACTGTCTATACAGTATCTGGCTACGTTCAACAGCATACAAACAGATCCGAGAAACAAACCAATTTCTATCTCTACAAAGAAAATATTCCGAATTTTCAGCAGACAAAAATAAGCTTTGGGAAGCTCAAGTACGCTTTTTCCGTGCATTTGTATATTTCCAGTTAGCCAAAAGACATGGAGGTGTCATCTTGTATGACGATCTGCCGGTATCAACTAATAAAGCCCGCAGCAGTGCTGAAGAAACCTGGCAATTCATAGCCGACGATCTTGATTTTGCAGCCAATAATTTACCCAAGGAATGGGATGCGGCAAATAAAGGGCGTATCACCAAAGGAGCAGCCTATGCACTGAAATCGAGAGCAATGTTATATGCCAAACGTTGGCAGGATGCCTATGATGCTGCTAATAATGTAATTGCACTCAAACTATATGGTCTGACGGACAAATATGAAGATGCATGGAAAGGGAATAATAAAGAAGCGATTCTGGAGTTTGATTATGATGCTGCCAACGGGCCTAATCATCTTTTCGACCGATATTATGTACCACAATGTGATGGTTATGACAATGGTTCAACAGGAACTCCTACCCAGGAAATGGTAGAATGTTATGAAAGCAAAAATGGAGAAAAGATAGACTGGACACCCTGGCATGGCATTACTGATGAGACTCCTCCATACGACCAACTGGAACCTCGCTTCGCCGCAACTGTAATCTATAGAGGATGTACCTGGAAAGGGAAAAAGATGGATTGCAGCCTTGACGGAAAGAATGGTGTGTTTATGCCTTACCGGGAACAGGGTACTTCATACGGCAAAACCACAACCGGTTATTTTTTAAGGAAATTGTTAGACGAAACGCTGACAGACGTCAAAAATGGGAAAAGCGCCCAACCGTGGGTTGAAATTCGCTATGCCGAAGTTTTATTGAACAAAGCGGAAGCAGCTTATCGACTCAATAAGATCGGGGAAGCCCAAAGTGCAATGAATGAGGTACGCGCCAGAGTAAAAGTGAATTTACCGGGTAAATTCTCTACAGGCGAGGCTTGGTTCAAAGATTACAGAAATGAAAGAAAGGTTGAACTAGCCTATGAAGGTCATTTATTCTGGGATATGCGTCGTTGGGAATTAGCCCATATTGAATACAACAACTATCGCACACATGGCTTTAAAATCATTGGTGCTACCAATACATACGAATATGTTGATTGCGACGGACAGGACCGCAAGTTTATAAAGAAATTATATGTCCTTCCTGTACCGTCTGAAGAATTGAAGAATAACTCATTGATTGAGCAATATGATGAATGGAAATAACAATAAAACTCTTAGAACAATGAAAAACAAAATTATATCAATCATCCAGGCATTAGTTCTTCTATGGGGAGTAACTAGTTGTCACAGTCCTGAAGAGTTGGGTTCTGACATTCAACGCGAAGGTATCAACAGCATCACTGCATCGTTTCCGAACGATGACAGCAGCGAAAATAGTTTCAAAGGTGAGATAGATTATACCAATCATTCAATCACATTTATTTTCCCATACAATTATCCCAAATTGTCGGATAATGTATTGCCGACCTCTGCACTAAAGCGGGTAAGATTGAGTGCCAGTTTAGCGAATAATGTCAGTGTAACTCCACCATTACTTTATATGGATCTTACCCAAGACAACTATATCACAGTGAAAGATCAGACCTCCGGGACTAGTACCGAATTCAAAGTAATAGGTGAAATCCGTAAGAGCAACGAATGTAGCATCACCAAATTCGATATTCCTGCCATAGGGCTATTGGGAGTCATTAATGAAAACGAAAAAACAATTTCATTAGTAACCATAGATAATGTAGGGGAGCAGATAGCTAACATTGATATCTCACATGGAGCAACATGCAGTCCCAACCCCGAAACAGAAGCACTAGACTATGAACAAGAACAGACCATCGTCGTCACAGCACAGAATGGCATAGATAAAGCAACATATACGGTAAAAAAAGATATTCCGCAAAAAACTGTTGCAGGTATTCGCCAAGGAAGCGGTAAGCTATTATGGTCTAAAAGACTATCTGAAATAAGCGGTATTCTGCTACCGGGTAAAGTAACCGGACTTGCAGTAGTCGACAAATATGTTGTCATCAACGAACGTGCCAATGATCGTGCCATTTACTTAAATAGCCAGACCGGAGAAATAGCAGGTTCTATGGATATCAGCCAATTTGCCGGTGATAATTCAAACTTCCATGCAACAGCAGATCGGGGAAATAATATTTTATTCTGCAGCTATACTCCATCAGGAGGTACTTTCACCGTATGGAAAGCTAATGGAGTGAATGAGAAACCACAGAAATATATTGAATATAAAACTGGCACTAATATAAGATTTGGTTGGAAGATCTCTATCCAGGGAGATTTGGATGCCAATGCCCTTATCACAACTCCGGTATTCCAAAAAGATAGTAAAGTACAATTCGCCCGCTGGCGTGTCATAAATGGTACTTTACAATCACAAAGTCCGGAATTTGTCATTATGAGTTCCTCTCTGCTGACTTCAAACTGGATTAAATGGGCGGATGTGATTTATGCTGATGACACCGACACTCAAAGTGACTATTTCTTGGCCAGCCATGTCACAGACACTTCTGCCAAACGCTATTTCTACTGGTTTAAAGGAACAGACAATAGCATAAAAGCGGCAAATACAGGTGCTCCGGGTAACACAATTATCAATGCCGTAGACTATGCCGTGTTCAACAAAGTACCTTATGTCATTTACAATCATGTAAATAGTTTCAACTATGCCGTAACTGGTTCTGATGCTGTCCGTATGTATGACCTTAGCAGCGGTTCATTCGATAACCAGATAGTAGTATGTCCGGACAAGATATATGGAGGTCGCGAGAATTCCGGTCAGAACACCGAAGGAACCGGAGATGTCGTATTTAAAGTTGCCAAAAATGGTTATTATCTATACGTTTATCTCGTATTCTCTAATGGAGGCATCGCCTGCTACCAATATGACTGTATTGATATGTAATACAAACAACCAGTAATCAACCTTATAATATACCACTAAATATGAAATTAAAAAATTTATGGTTAATAGCAGTTGCAATACTCATATACGCTTGCAATGCAGAAGAAACGAGATCGTGGGAAGTTACTTTTGATCCAAACAAGCCCAAAGATCCAAATGAACAAAGCATTATTAATGTGGCGGCAGGCAAATTCTATAAAATGAATGTTGTAGCCAACAGTGCCTATGCTGATAAAGCCCCTCTCGATCCCTGGACATCCGGCACCAAACTGACGGATGAGGAGACCGGTACCCTCTCGACTAAAAACAGAGGAGTCGGTTGGAATGCACAAACTGTAGAAGTAATAATTGATTTGGGATCATTACGCAGTATCACAGAAGTATCAGTACATGCTATTTCCGATCCGACATCACAAATTGTATTCCCTGCTCAAATAGAAGTATCAACCAGCAAGGACAAAAGCCAATGGGAAAAAGCAGCCTCACCAATTAGCTATTCCGACAGTAACGGAAAGTCGGACGCTTGGGGAAAAACAGACTTTAGTAATGTAGCATGCAGATATGTGAAAGCGACTCTCAAATCTTCAGCTTCCACCAGTACGATGATGCTCATCGACGAAATCAAGGTAATGGGAGAATTTCATAATGACATGAAGTACGTCCCCGAAAAAGGATGTTATCATGGAGCATTCCCACCATTATACGGATTCGATCCGGAAGACCGCGAAGGAAGTACTGACCAGTGTGCCGTTGCCTTATTTGAAAAATTGGTGGGAAAACAACTATCTATGATCTTATGGTATCAGAATATGGAACCGGGACGAAATTTCAGCGAAATGCAAACAGTACGTGAGAAATACTGGGGAAAAAACTATCAGGGCAAATACCGATTCTTCCTTTACGGATGGCTGCCCGTCATTCCCACCCAGCAAATGGCAAATGGCGAACTTGACGATTTTCACAAATCATACTTCGCCGAAGTGGCTGCCCAAAAAGTACGTGACATGGGACCTATCTGGTTCAGACCAGCCAACGAAATGAATGGAAGCTGGACTCCGTATTACGGAGATCCCACAAACTATGTCAAGGCTTGGAGACGTATGTATAACATTGCAGAACAGTTGGGTGTCACTGCCTACAATGTCTTCGTATGGTCACCCAACAGTGTAAGCATGCCGGGTACGGAAGCAAACGCAATGAAAAACTATTATCCAGGAGATATGTATGTAGATTGGCTGGGAGTAAGCTGTTATCCACCATCGCTTAGTGCTACTTATCCGGAAGAAAGAAGATATCCGCTCACGCTGATGCAAGGAATCAAGCAGGTATCGGCAGACAAGCCTATCATGATTAGTGAAGGAGGATACTCCAGCACATGCGACCACCAGAGATGGGTAAGAGAATGGTTTAAGCTGAAGGATGAAGAGCCACGTGTCAAGGCCGTCGTATGGGAGAATCACGAAAATGCAGAGAATGGTGACCGCCGTCTGCAAAGTGACCCTCTGGCACTTGAACTGTACAAGGAACTCGTCCAGGATCCTTACTGGCTTGATTTGATCCCGGATGCTGTGTACAGTGAAATTGAAACAAGAAAGAATAATTCAAAATAATCAAAGACAACAAGTATTCTAGTATGAAAAGACTGACTCCATATAGCTGGCTGATTCTGATTATATTCTCCTCCTGCCTGACTGGTAATAAAGTAGCAAGTACTGATAAACAGATAGAAAGTTTATTATCGCAAATGACTTTGGAAGAGAAAATTGGAATGTTGCACAGTAACACGATGTTTTCAAGTACCGGTGTTCCAAGGCTTGGCATCCCCGACCTGCACTACTCCGACGGACCTCACGGAGTAAGATTTGAGGGAGTAGCCAATGGGTGGGAATCCGCCCAATGGGATAACGACGCATGTAGCTATCTACCTGCATTAAGCGCCTTAGCATCTACTTGGAACCGTGATCTGGCACAGCTATATGGAGAAGTTCTTGGAGCTGAATGTAAAGCACGCGGCAAGCATGTGAGTCTGGCTCCGGGAGTCAACATTCACCGTTCCTTACTCAATGGACGTAATTGGGAATATTTCAGTGAGGATCCGTTCTTCTCCGGTGAACTGGCTGTTCCATATATACAAGGAGTACAGTCACAGGGAGTAGCCTCTTGTGTGAAGCATTTTGCTCTGAATAGCCAGGCATACAACCAGTACAAAGTGAGTGTAGAAGTAGACGAACGCACCTTACACGAAATTTATCTTCCGGCTTTTGAAGCTGCCATACAACGAGGTGGAGCCATGGCAGCCATGGCGGCATATAACAAGGTTCGAGGGTTGTGGTGTACGGAAAGTCCTTATCTTCTTGATACTTTACTTCGTGATGAACTAGGATTTGACGGATTAGTCGTATCGGACTGGAATGCAGTCCATAACACAGAGCGAACAGCTCTGTGCGGTATGGATGTCGAAATGGGAACAAGCATCAAAGAAAATGGGAAATATGCTTTCAATAAATATTATTTGGCCGATCCTTTATTGAAGAAAGTACGTAATGGAGAGATTCCGGAAGAAGCCGTCAACAAAAAAGTACGTAATATTCTGAAATTGATGATTCGACTTGATTTAATAGGACAAGTTCCTTATGACACTACAGGTATGGCAGCCAAACTTGCAATACCTGCCCATACTAAGGCTGCCAGAGAAATAGCGGAGGAATCATTGGTATTATTGAAGAATTCCAAAGATATGCTACCACTAGACCCGGCACAATACAAGAATGTCGCAGTGATTGGCGCAAATGCAACCGAAGTATTTGCAGCAGGAGGTGGCAGTACAAAACTTAAAGCTAAATATGAAGTTACTCCTTTGGAAGGGCTACAAAATCTTTTAGATGGAAAAGCCCGGATCGAATATGCACCCGGTTATCAATTGAGTAAAAAGGCGTATAAGGTTGGTCATTGGTTCACGAACGAATTTGATAAATCCGATGAAGAGCTATATAAGAAAGCAATCAATACAGCTGCCCAAGCAGAATTGGTTATCTATATAGGTGGAACCTCCCACGAACATGGTTCTGACTGTGAAGGGTACGATAAGCCGAATTTAAAGCTTCCTTACCAACAGGACAGATTATTAAAAGGTATCCTGGAGGTTAATCCCAACACTGTAGTGGTACTAATCTCCGGTGGCCCCGTCGAAATAGGAGAATGGTATAATGATGCTACGGCATTACTGCACGGCAGTTTTCTAGGGATGGAAGGAGGAAATGCACTGGCACGTACATTGTTTGGAGAAGTCAATCCTTCGGGAAAACTGACTACTACCTGGTGTAAGCGTCTGGAAGATATGCCTGATCACGTATTTGGAGAATATCCGGGTATAAACGACACCGTCCGTTTCAAGGAAGGGCTTATGGTCGGCTACCGCTACTTCGATACTTACCGTGTAGTCCCCCAATTTGAATTCGGTTATGGATTATCCTATACCACTTTTACTTATTCAAACATAAAGATGAAACCTGTATGGAAAGACTCGGACACAGAGTTTGCCGTATCATTCACCATTACTAACACGGGAAAACGATATGGCCAGGAAATTGCACAGTTATATTTGCATCAAAACAAATGTTCTGTAGAACGCCCGTTTAAAGAATTAAAAGGGTTCACTAAGGTTGGCTTAAAACCGGGTGAATCCAAACAAGTCACTATCAAGTTACCGCGCCGCGCCTTACAATACTACGATACCGAAAGTAAATGCTGGAAAGACGAACCTGGCATGTTTACAGTATTAATAGGCGCATCGTCACGGGACATCAAATTACAGAAAGATTTCGAACTGAAAAAATAAAAACACATGGGAAACAATAACCTTATAAGCAGCAAAAAGACATACTACATATCAATTGCAATTCTGGCAGGGATGTTCTTTATCTTCGGATTTGTGTCGTGGGTCAATGCCATACTGATTCCATACTTCCGCATATCCTGTGAACTGACACATTTCGAATCCTACTTTGTCGCCTTTGCATTTTATATCGCCTACTTTGTAATGGCTATCCCCTCGGGAGTACTTCTCAAGAAAGTGGGATTCAAGCGAGGTATTATGTATGGTTTTATGCTTACCGCCTTAGGAGCTTTCTTATTTGTTCCGGCAGCATTAGCCCGTCAATTCGAGATATTCCTGGCCGGTCTATTTTCCATCGGCACCGGATTAGCCATATTGCAAACTGCCGCTAATCCTTATGTCACTATTATCGGTCCTATTGATAGTGCCGCCAAACGAATCAGTATTATGGGAATATGCAATAAATTCGCAGGTATCGTCTCACCACTCATATTTGCTGCATTGATATTAAATGTTACCGACAAGGAGCTTTTTGCCACTATAGAATCGGGGACTTTAGACATAGTCACAAAGAATGCTATGCTTGACGAATTAATACAACGCGTCATTGTGCCTTATGCTGTTCTAGGCGTTATTTTACTGCTTACCGGTATCGGTATCCGTTACTCCATTCTGCCTGAAATCAATACAGACGAAGAAAACAGCACGGAAGATACAGGTAGCCACCATCACACCAGAAAAAGTATTTTCGACTTTCCCTACCTTATCTTGGGAGCAGTGGCTATATTTCTTCATGTAGGAACACAGGTTATCGCAATTGATACAATCATCAATTATGCCAATTCGATGGGTATGGACCTGCTCGAAGCTAAAACATTTCCCTCATATACATTGGCCTGTACTATGATTGGTTACCTCCTGGGGATCCTGTTAATACCCAAATATGTTTCACAAAAAAATGCACTTATAGGTTGTACCATCATCGGATTACTCCTTTCATTCGGAGTTGTATTTGCAGATTTTGAAGTAACTCTGTTCGGTCATCATGCCAATGCCTCCATTTTCTTTCTGAATGCATTGGGTTTCCCGAATGCTTTAATCTACGCAGGTATCTGGCCACTTTCCATTCATGGACTAGGGAAATTCACCAAAACCGGTTCCTCTCTTCTTATTATGGGATTATGTGGCAATGCCATTCTGCCTCTGATATATGGTCATCTGGCAGATATGTATCTGTCTCTTATACACATCTGACGC
>ENA-OXVV01000428-OXVV01000428.1-human-gut-metagenome-genome-assembly--contig:-NODE-428-length-11153-cov-6.8179_pt1 | contig 11153 bp, 8 predicted proteins | sample MGYA00249252_ERZ652700 | MGnify/ENA primary metagenome ERZ652700 (study PRJEB26925, sample SAMN05826669) | human gut metagenome | biome: ENVO:2100002; feature: ENVO:00000062; material: ENVO:00002003... | reverse complement strand
AAATGCTGTACCCGACCTCCTTCGTCAAGGGCAAGGGCATCGGCAAGCAGGTCGCAATGCTCACCGACGGCCGCTACTCCGGTGGTTCCTCCGGTCTGGCCATTGGCCACATGGCTCCTGAGGCCGCGAACAAGGGGCCGGTGGCGCTCATCAAGAACGGCGACATCATCGACATCGACATCGAAGCCCGTTCCGTGAACGTTGAGCTGACCGACGAGCAGCTGGACGAGCGTCGTCGTGAACTTGAGGCCGGCGACGGCTACGTGGCTCATCGCGACCGTCATGTCTCCCAGGCGTTGAAGGCATACGCTGCTTTCGCCCGCTCGGCCGACAAGGGCGCGACCCGTGACCCGGAGCTTATCAACAAGCTCTCCGGTCTTGCCTGATAGCAGATTGCATAGTTGAAAAGGTCCGGTACCTTCACGAAGAAGGTACCGGACCTTTTGCTTTGCTCCTGACTGTTGGGAGCTGGCTTGCGAAGCAAGACTGAGGATGGTTCCTAGCGAGATGCCCTAACGACCGCCCTCAGTCTCACTGTGTTCGACAGCTCTCCGAGCCCTGCAATCGCGGATGGCCTATGGCCATGTTTTTTCTGATTCGCCTGACGGCTCACACTCGCCTACAAACAGCCCACTGGGCTGTTCTGCTATACGGCTCTCCCGCCAGCGGGAGCGAAGCCGCTTTACCTCACGCAGGCAGCGGGGGAGAGGCGTGCGCCTCGGGCCCAGTCGGCAGCGCGCATGGCTTTCTTGCCCTGGGCCTTGACCTGGGTGAGTTCCAGCGCGCCGGTACCGGTACCGACCCATACATTCTTCTTGCCGACCTTCAGTTCGCCGGGATCGAGGTCGATTGGAGTATTGGGATTCGTCTGATCAGCTGGTTGCGCGGCAAGAATGTGCAATGTGAGAGACTTGGCGGTGGTCGCAAGATTCGACGATTCCTCGTTGGCCTCGCCGCTGTCAGCTATCAACCCCTCTGCAAACAGTTCGGTCCAAGCTCCCGGATGCGGCGTGCATGCACGAATCTGGCGGTCGATGGCCTCCGCCGGGTCAGCCCAGTTGATGCGGGCATCTTCCACGGTGATTTTATGCGCGTATTCCAAACCCTCGGCAGGTTGCGGTGTGAATACGGCAGTGCCGCTGCCCACGGCAGCCAGGGCATCTACATACATGGGAGCGCCTTCTTCGGCCAAACGAGCAAGCAGCTCGCCAGAGGTCTCCCGCCCGGTCAGCTCAATGGTCAACGAGGCGATAATCGGTCCATCGTCCAAGCCTTCGCCAACCTTGAACACGTCGGCACCAGTGGTCGGATCGCCGTTCCAAATTGCACGTTGGGCGGGAGCGGCGCCACGCCATTTCGGCAGGTTGGAGAAGTGCAGGTTGTACCAGCCCATCGGTACGGCATCCAACACTGACTTGGGAAGAATATTGCCGTAAGCGATAACGGCGGCAATATCCGCATGCAGCCCCTTCAGGGCCTCCATGAACTCGGGGGAGTGAGGCTTGGCGTCAATCACGGTCAGACCAAGCTCCACGGCTGCGGCTTTGACCGGGCTCGGCGTGAGCTTTCGACCACGGCCAGTAGGCGCGTCCGGACGGGTGATGACGCCGACGACCTCAAAACGAGAGTCGGCGGCGAACGCCTGAAGTGAGGGCACTGCTACATCGGGCGTGCCGGCAAACACTAGTTTGAGCATATTTCTTCCTTAGCGGGAACAAACCCGTGCTCATGTCACGGATAAAGTCATTGTCAACGGATAAGCGAGAATGCGGTGGCCGCACATGCGCAGGCTCTGCATCTGACGAGTGTCAAAAGCGGGGTGCGGAACAGAGTCCTACTGCACGTCGGGAATGTTCACGCCGTTGGCAATGAGCAATTCGCGTAGCTTGACGGGATTCTGGAAGCGAACGCCACGGATGCCTGCAGCGTTCGAGCCAACGATGTTCATGGCCTTGTCGTCAATGAACAGAGCGCCATCTGCCTTGATGCCGAACTCCTTCAGCGCCGCATCATAGATTTCCTTATGGGGTTTGCGCAGCTTAACAAAACCGGAGACCAGCTTGCCATCCAGCTTCTGCAGGATGTCACACTGTTCCTCGGCCACATGGAACAGGCTGGCCTCCCAGTTGCTCAGTCCCCATACTCCGATGCCGGCAGCCTTGAGGTCGTCGACCAGCACGCGCGCGCCGGGCACAATGCCGGTCAGGGAATCGCGGAAGTTCTTGATGTAATAGTCGAGGATGTCGGCCCACTTGTCGCCCTTGCGCTCGCGCATAATAGCGATGGCCTCCTCGGTGCTGGTGCCGCCGTCCATGAGGTCGTTGACATCGTAGAAACCGGAGATGTCGTTATCGAGAAATGCGTCGATGGTCTTCTGGCTGTAACGGGGGATAAGCACTGCGGCCGGATCCCAGTAGATCAGTACATTGCCGAAGTCGAAAATCACGTCAGTGATTGGTTTGCCGGCGTTCGTGGCAGCTTCGCCGTCTGCAACCAGCACATTGTAATCCATATCCGGCTCTCCGGGCCAACCCTTCATGGTTCCTCCTCCGTTTTGAGGTTGTTGTTCTGTAATCATCGTTTCACGTGTTGGAGACGATTTGGTTTTTGGGCCTCCCCTCAGTCTGCCGTCACAGACAGCTCGTCCTGCAATTATGGACGGGTCTTGCCCGAGACCTTCTGGCTCGACTATCGTCTCGCCTCCGCCTACAAACAGCCCGCTGGGCTGTTTGCTTTAGGCTCAGCCTCCAGAGGGGAGCCAGAGAGACGTTGACACGGGAAACCTAGATCAGGTCTTTAGGATCAATACGGAATCGGAGTTCGCCGGGTTCCCGAGAGGCCACATGACGGGCGGTTTCCCGGTGAAGACGAATGGCCAGCTCAGCTCGCTGGCTTTGCGGCACACGTACCACGGCTTTCACCCGGTCGGCCGTGGCTTCGAGCTCCCGCGCATCGACGGTATCGGGCTGAGCAATCGGCACCGGTCCCAGCATGCCCGGCAACTCGCCGCATACCGCCCAGTCTCCTCCGAGCGCGCCAATGCGCTGCATCAGCGTCATCACCGCATCGCGTCGTCCCCACACACAGGCCGCGGCCACAGTCGGCGGCATACCGGTTTCCATGCGCTCGTCCAGATCCTTGGATGCCAAAATTCGCGAATCCCACATCATCAACGATTGAGCGATGGCCGGATCGGTCTCTCCCAATATCAGCGCCTGCCCGCCTCGAGAGCGAGGCGCGCACAGCGAAACCGCCCGCATCCAAGCCGTCAACGTATCCAAGCGTGCATCTACACCCAGTGCATACAGACTGGTCCAAGCATCAAGAATCGCCACGGCGCGGTATTCGTGGCCAGCCGCCCCCCGCTCATTGCTCACCGGGCGTACACGCGGCTCGAAACCCGGCGTGGCAATCACAATCATCGGCTTGCATGGCACATCGCGGACCAATCCCTGAGCCTTGCTGGACAACACCATCGGCACGCCGCGGAACAGTCCAGCCAATTCAGCAGCCGTGCCGGCCGCCCCCACACGTACCACACGCATGCGTTCATGCCCACAGCCGGGACATGTCCAATGAATGGCCGCAGCGCCGCACCATTGGCACCGAGGCACGGATTCGCTTCTATCTGCCGGCAATTGCAGCGGACCGGAACATTTTGCGCAGCGTGCCTGACGGTGGCATTTCGCGCAGCTCAATGCTTCACTGGTACTGTCCTGAGGAATCGAGAGCAGCACGGGGCCGCTTTCCAACGCTTTGCTGAGCGCACGCACAGCCGTATGAGGCACACGAGCGCCGATGGTCGCATCCGCCAAACGAGCTAGCTCGTCGCGATTCAGCCAGCGAACCCACGGCGTCGCATCTTTCAGCGGTGAGGCGAGCGGATGGATTGCCGTGGAATAGCCACTCACCGGCGTCTCCACCGTGTCTGGGCCAGTGTTCTCCCACTGACTCTGCACTGTGCGTGCATTGGACATCGCCACGAATACGCCGCCGTGTGATTTGGCGCGCAGCCGCATCACGCCGCGTGCCTGCGGATACGGCATCATGCCGTCCATGTTTTGATAGGCGGCATCTTCCAATATGGCGAACAGAGCAGGACCTTCAACCGGCGCATACATCACCGCGCGGGTGCCGATAATCACCTTTACCTGTCCTAATGCCACGGCCAAATACGCACGGTATCGGTCCGCCGCAGGCATTTGAGCATTCAGCACTGCGACATCGCCTATCCAGCCGCCGGAAGGCGTGGGGGAGAACGGTTTGAGCCCGTAGTTGCGCAGAACCGGTAGCAGATCCTCGACTTCCCGCATGGTGGGAAGCTCTACCACGGCTGATTTGCCGGCACTGAGCGAGGTGGCCGCCATCCATGCCATATTCCGTTGCCATTCCTGGGCTCCGGGCAGCGAATCGAAAACAAAGGATTGGAACCGTTGCCCGTGCAGGGCATCGTTCAACACATTGGCCTCACCATAATTGGCGGCGATGCGACGATATCCTTGTGCGGCGCCCTCTGATACCGAATCGGCCACCTCAAACGAGGAACCGGATGGGCGGGTGCCATCCGGCAGGGTGCCGCGGCCGGCAAACCCTCCTTGTATGTTATCTGGCAGCGATCCGCCAACTGGGCGCTGGAACGATGCGGTCAGCCGCTGTTCGGTCTCCACTTTGGACACGCGCGGCGGCACGGCAAAACGCAGAATATTGGCCCGAGTGCCGCCATAGGCATTGGCTATAAGCCCGATATCCTCGCGCATCGAAGCGGGGACTAGCACGTCAGGACTCAGCACTCGCTCGATATAGCGAATTGAAGAGCGCGGTGTATCGCTAGTGGATGTACGCGACCAAATCACGCCACTGACTCGCTGGCCACCGAACCGCACGCGCACCAGAACGCCGGGTTGCGCGGCATCACTGTCTTTCTCGTCGATGAAGTAGTCGAATGTCTGACCAAGATGCAGCGCCTGCACATCAAGCACCACTTGTGCAATGGGATCATGCTCGGCGGGCGTGTGCTCCGCGGGCGCACGTTTGCGCCGCTTGCGCGGGGCCAACCCGTCAAGCGTGAGCTGCTGTGCGTCCGATGTAGTCATGTCTCAACTATAAGGGCCTCAGCCAATACCGGTAATTATCTACCGGTCTACCGGCGCAGATAGTCGAGTACGTGCATCAGGTCGCGGTCGTTGATAGCCTCATCGGCGGCGAGCTGGGTCTTCGGCTTGGCGCAGAAAGCAATACCCAGACTGGCGGCCTGAATCATCGGAATATCATTCGCGCCATCACCCACGGCCACGGTCTGGCTCATCGGAATATCCAGCTGCTTGGCCCACTTCCGCAGCGCATGCAGTTTCACGGTCTTGCAGACAATCTCGCCCAACACCTTGCCGGTCAAGCGCCCATCGGCAACTTCAAGACGGTTCGCAATCCAATAATCGATATGCCCCTCGGCGGCCAGCTTGTCGACCACCTCATGGAAGCCGCCGGACACCACGCCGACCTTCCAGCCATGCGCATGCAGCGTGTCAATCAGCTCCAGCGCGCCTTTGGTGAAATGCAGCTTGTCATGCACGGTGTCGAACACGGAGACCGGCAAACCCTCAAGCAATGCCACACGGGCCCGCAACGCGTCGCAGAACTCCAACTCGCCACGCATCGCGCGTTCGGTCACCTTCGCGATTTCCTCACCGGATCCGGCGGCCTCGCCCAACTCATCAATAACCTCTTCGTCGATGAGCGTGGAGTCCACATCCATCACCAGCAGACCGGGCTCAGCCAGCGTCGGTACGGAATCGGCGGAACCGCCCAAAGCCCCAACTTCGCTTTCGGCGGACTTGTCAATAAAATGCACATCTTCTTGCGTCATGCTTTCGATTCTCGAAAAACCTTGAGACAATGCCCTCTATGAGTTTTTCTATGGAGCTTGCCACTGCACTCGCGGCTAACCCCACACCCATCTGCACCACGTCCGAAGGCGGCCTGATCGGCACCATCACTGAATGGCTCATCACCCTGATGGAAACCATCGGCGGCGTCGGCGTGGCTCTGGCCATCGCCCTCGAATCGGTGTTCCCGCCCATCCCTTCCGAAGTGATTCTGCCGCTCGCAGGCTTCACCGCGGCCCGCGGCACGCTGAGTCTGCCCGGCGCGATCATCTGGGCCACCATTGGCTCTTTGCTGGGTGCATGGACGCTGTATGGCATTTCCCGTTGGGTGGGCTTGCATCGCATCAACCGTGCGGCGGACAAGATTCCAGGCGTCAGCCGCAAGGATGTGAGCAAGGCCAACGATTGGTTCACCAGGTACGGCACATGGTCGGTGCTCATCGGCCGCGTGATTCCCGTGGTGCGCTCGCTGATTTCCATTCCCGCCGGCTTCAACCGTATGAATTTCCTGCAGTTCACCGGCTGGACCCTGCTCGGATCGGCCGTATGGAACACCATCTTGGTGTCCGCAGGTTATCTGCTCGGAGACCAATGGTGCTCGATTCAAGGTGCGCTCGGTGTGTTCGAAGACGTGGTCATCGTGGCCGTGGTTGTGGTCATCGTATGGTTCGCGGTGAAAAAAGTGCGTACTGTGGTGCGTAACAGGAAAGCACAGCATGGCGAATAACGCCAAGCCCGCATAAGGGTTCGGATGGTTCCGATAGGGGAGTGAAGGCATATATGGGAGAAGCCGAAAATCTTGCCGAGCTGAACGACCGGCTTATGGCCAAGAACCATGCGCTCGCCGAAGCTCTGAACCGTGCCGGCAAAGAGCTCACCAAAGCCAAATCGCAGCTGGCGCAACTCGCACAGCCGCCGCTCACCTTCGCCACGATGGTCAAAATCGATTCGACCCACACCGATGAGAACGGCGTACAGCATGCCAGCGCAGAGGTGATTTCCGGTACTCGACGCATAGTCGTGCCCGTGGCCGCGAACGTCAACGCGTCTCGTCTCGCCGCTGGTTCCACTGTTGTGCTCAACGAGAAGCTCGTGCTGGTCGAACAGCGCGATGCCGACACTGTGGGCCAGATTCGCGTAGTCAAGCAAATACTCGATGACGGACGTCTGATCGTTGTCGATGCTTCCGGCAATCCCGTGTTGGTGCGTCGTTCCAGCGCACTCAGTTTGACCGCCATCAGTCAAGGCGATCGCATTATCGTCGATCCGTCCGTGCGTCTCGCCATCGAACTGCTGCCCAATGAGAGTGACCGGGATCTGGTGTTGGAAGAGACTCCAGACGTCACCTTTGCCGACATCGGCGGTTTGGACAGCGAGATCGTCCGCATCAGGGATGCCGTGCAGCTGCCGTTCCAGCATCGCGCGCTATTTGAGCGCTATGATTTGAAGCCGCCGAAGGGCGTATTGCTCTACGGGCCTCCCGGCAATGGCAAAACGATGATTGCCAAAGCCGTGGCCAATGCCTTGTGCGAAGGCGGCTGTGACATGGATGGCGATGGCTCTATCAACGGCAGAGAGCAGCAGGTCAAAGGCGTATTTCTGTCCGTCAAAGGGCCTGAACTGCTCAACAAGTACGTCGGTGAATCCGAGCGTCTGATTCGTTTGATTTTTCAACGCGCCCGCGAACGCGCCGCCGAAGGCAAGCTGGTGGTCGTATTCATCGACGAGATGGACTCGCTGCTGAGAACCCGCGGCTCCGGTGTATCCTCCGACGTGGAAACCACCATCGTGCCACAGTTCCTTTCCGAACTCGACGGCGTGGAATCGCTCGATAATGTGATGGTGATTGGCGCATCCAATCGCGTGGACATGATCGATCCCGCCGTGCTGCGCCCGGGCCGTCTTGACGTGAAGATTCGTATAGACCGGCCTTCCGGCGAGGCAGCCGCCTCCATCGTGCGTCATTACCTGACTGATGACCTGCCGCTGGAACAGGGTCTGGATGCCGATGCGCTCTCCCGCGTACTTGTGCGAGATATCTATACACGTTCCGAGCGCCGGCATCTCGCTGACGTGCGTGACGAGCGCGGCACGTGGAATGCGCTGTTCCTGGCCGACGTGGTTTCCGGCGCGAGCCTCAAGAATATCGTTGACCGTGCGAAGACCCACGCGGTTAAAGCATCGATTGCATCAGGCAAGGATGTGGCTCTTGATGCCACGCTGCTTGGCCGTGCGGTCGAAGATGAGTTTGCTGAGACTCGCGATTCGCTGCTTGACGCCGATCCGGTGCAATGGGCGCGTGTCAATGGTTTCGACGCTGGACGAGTCACTGCAATCCGTGCAGTAGGGTGTTGAATCAGCCGTGCGGCTGCGTCATAGCCATAAGTCAGCCGCACAACGGAATGAGCGCATACCTATTCGGCGACCGCCGGAATCGGCACTCCGGCATCGATAAGCGTCTCTCGCAGCCCGCGCTCGTCGTGGAAACGGATGCAGCGAATCCCCGCACGGTTCGCGCCGATCACATTGGACGCCCTGTCGTCAACAAACACGGTTGTCTCGGCATCAATGCCAAAGGACTCCAACGCTTTCATATAGATGGCCGTATCGGGCTTGCGCATATGGACCTCACTGGAAATGACGCGTCCATTCAGCATGCGCAGAATCTCATAGGCGTTCTCGGCCTCGCCAATGGTCTCCCGTTGCCAATTCGACAATCCCCATACACCAAGGCCGGCGGTCTTGATGTCATGCACCAGTACGCGCATGCCGGGAATGGTGCCGGTAAGTGAGTCCAAGAAATTATCGAAATAGTAGGCAAGCATCTCAGCCCAGCGTTCACCATGAGTCTCACGTATCCACGCAATGCCCTCGGCCGGGCTGGCTCCCGCATCCATCCTGTCGCAGGCGTCGTAAAAGCCGGATATGTCATTGTCGAGAAAATCCTCGATACGCTTCTCGCTGTAGCGCGGCATGAACAGCGCCTGCGGATCCCAATCGACGAGTACATTGCCGAAATCAAAGATGACGTTGGCGATCGGCTGCCTGGCATGAGCCGCAGCGGAGTCATAGGCGATCACTTCATTGAACGGTATATTCAGCTCCGATTCTCCAGGCCAACCCTTCATCGTGTTTCCTTTCATGAGATTCATGAGACCTATTGAACAGGCATCAGGTGCAAAGGCGGAAAACCGCCCTCAACTCTCATATTAGGTTCGTGCGGCAGCGCTACTCGGAGCGGCTGATGGTCTGATGTCCGTTGTCTACGGACAGGAGGCAGTGTCCGTAGACAACGGACAACAGTTTGTCCGTAGAACGGCAGTCCGCCTCCGTGTTCCCCTTACATTGGAATATGTCAAGGAGGCAAGGCAATGGCGACTGGCTACAATAAATCACTGCTCAACTACCTGTTGAACCGCCGTGATTTCGTTCCCGGAACGGAGCTGTCCGCGGTACTTGGCGTGTCGACCAAAACCGTGTCACGTATCGTCAAGCATGTCAACGAACAGTCCACGAATGGCATGATCATCGAATCGCAGCGCGGTCGCGGCTATCGCCTCAACTCCTCCAATTACTTCGCCCAGCGAGACCTCAACGCGGAAGCCGGCAAGCCCGGTGTGCTGAGCTCGGTGGAACGCCGCGACGAGATCATCAAGCGTCTGCTCATCACCGCTCCGCAGCAGTACCGCATCAATGATCTGTGGGGCAAGTTCTACATCAGCGAATCCGCTATCGCGGTGGATGTGCGCACCTTGCGTAGCATGCTTGCCAAGTTCGATTTGGATCTTGCCCGCAGCGCCGATGTCATTTGGGTGTCCGGTACCGAAACCGACATCCGTCGTGCGATGGCCAGCCTGCTGGTCACCGATGATGACATCGCCAACGGTCAGTTCATGCACGCTGACCATACGGTGCAGCAGCGTGACGTGGCATTCGTCTCTCACCAGCTTGACCTCATCGAGGACCTCACCCACGCACAGGTTCCTTACCCGTACAGCGTGAACCTGTTCACCCACCTGTACATTCTCATCGAACGTTTCCGCGGCGTCGGGGCATTGATCGACGAAGGCGAGCAGGGCAACGCTGACGAAGCGCTGATGGAGCACCATCAGGAGATCACGCAGGTCTGCGAGAAGGTCATCGGCAACTTCGACGTCTACCTCGGCTCCGCACTGCCGCGTATCGAGGTCTACTACCTGTACCAGTACCTCACTTCCTCGCGCATCGACTTCGCTCAGCTCGACCCGCACGAGATCCCCGATGACGTGCGCGAGTTGACTTATGAACTCATCGATCATGTCGCCGAAGACCCGGCCTTCCGCACCATCGACAAGCAGGCGCTGTTCGCTCACCTGTCGCTGCATATGAAGCCGCTGATGAACCGCTTGCGCAACAACATTCGTGTGGCCAACAATCTGCTCGAGCAAATCAAGCTTGAATACCCGTACCTGTTCAGCAAGGTGAGCGATGCCTGCCGCGAGCTGGAGCGCCGCCATGGGCTTGCCCGCATCGACGATGAGGAGCTTGGTTTCATCACCGTGCATTTCGCGCAGGCCGTGGAGCGTGCTCCGATGCCGCTCAACCTGCTACTGGTATGCACAACGGGCCTGGGCACCGCGCAGCTATTGCAGGCCAAGATCGCCAAGCGCTTTTCCGGGTTCAACATTGTGGAAACGGTGTCGTCGCGCAATCTGGCACAAACGCTCGCCAAATACTCGGATATCGATCTGGTCGTTTCCACCGTCCGCCTGCCGGATGAAGTCGCAGCGCCCACGTTGGTGGTGTCCGCGATGCTCACCACCGAGGATCAGGACCGTCTCGAACAGGAAGCCAACCGCATCCGCAGGGAGGCGATGGGACGATGAAACGACTCATGGTATGGGAGCCGGCATTGGCCGCCAACGACAAGCACACGCTTATCTCCAGCGTGGCTGAGTCTCTTGCCCAGCAAGGCGTGGTGTCATTCGGCGAGCAAGACGCGCTGGTCGAAGCCCTTGTGGCCCGCGAAGATTTGGGCAATACGCTTATTGCCACCAACACAGCGATTCCGCACGCCACATGCCCGGCGGTTACTGAAGGCGCGTTCGTCTACGTCAAACTCGCCGAACCGCTTCTCGATTGGAGTGAAGGCGCGGCAGTGGATCGGTTCGTGTTCACCGTGGTGCCCGAACAGCCGAGCGCGGACGATGGGGAAGCCGTGAAACGCTTCTTCACCTCACTGGCCGACGATGCGGTGCTGAACCTGTCTCTTATACACATCTCCGAGCCCAC
>ENA-OXVV01000406-OXVV01000406.1-human-gut-metagenome-genome-assembly--contig:-NODE-406-length-11556-cov-8.1739_pt1 | contig 11556 bp, 10 predicted proteins | sample MGYA00249252_ERZ652700 | MGnify/ENA primary metagenome ERZ652700 (study PRJEB26925, sample SAMN05826669) | human gut metagenome | biome: ENVO:2100002; feature: ENVO:00000062; material: ENVO:00002003... | reverse complement strand
ATAAGAGACAGACATCCATCTGATGCCGGAGGAGGCTTACGGAATGCCGGATCCGAACGCAATTTTTACCGTTGCGATCGCACAGCTTCCGGGAGCAGAGGAAGTAGAGGTCGGACAGCAGGTTTATCTGCAGAACCAGTACGGCCAGCCGTTCCCGGTAAAAGTTACCGCAAAAGACGAGACCAATATCACGTTTGATGCCAACCATGAGATGGCTGGAAAAGAGCTGAATTTTGAGATTGAGCTGGTTGAAGTGAAATAAAAAAATGCATAAAAAAGAGTGTCAGGACGAAGGAGCCAGGCACTCTTTTTTGATGCGCAGAAAAATCAACGATTCCCATTTCCGATTTCCGTTATTTTTTGTAAAAGTAAACAAAAAATGACCAAAATTCATTTTTTGCCATTTCAAATATTGACTAATAGTCATTTAAGTTGTAAGATGTGGTACTAGAAAAACAAGTTAAAAATGAATCAGAGGAGATGAATGAAAATGGTTAAAGTTGGCAAATGGATTGCCAAGCACAGGATTCTGATGCTGATCATTGGATTTCTGCTGATTATTCCGTCAGTCATCGGAATGGCAGCAACGAAAGTAAACTATGATCTGCTCAGCTATCTGCCGGAGCATCTGGAAACTGTAAAAGGACAGGACATTCTGGTAGATGAATACGGCATGGGTGCGTTCTCCATGGTTGTCGTGGAAAACATGGAAATGAAGGACGTACAGAAACTCGAAGAAAAATTCGAGCAGGTAAACCACGTAAAAGAAGTTTTATGGTATGACGATGTGGCAGACATCAGCGTGCCGGTTGAGATGATCCCGGAAAAACTCCGGAAAGCATTCTACAATGGGGATGCAACCATGATGCTCGTTCTGTTCGACAATACGACTTCTTCCGATGACTCCATGGAGGCAATCGAGGATCTTCGTAAAATTGCGAACGAGCAGTGCTTCATCGGCGGTATGACCGGTGTTGTTACCGATATCAAAAACGTAGCATTAAAAGAGCTGCCGGTTTACGTTGTCATCGCCGCAGTTTTGAGCCTCGTTGTCATCGAGCTGACATCGACTTCCTTCGTTGTTCCGATCCTGTTCCTGTTAAGTATCGGACTTGCAATCCTTTACAACCTGGGAAGCAACGTGTTCCTTGGTGAGACTTCCTACATCACAAAAGCGCTGACCGCCGTGCTGCAGCTTGGTGTTACGATGGACTACTCCATCTTCCTGCTGAACAGCTTCGAGGAGAATAAAAAGCGTTTCCCGGATGACAAAGAGCGTGCGATGGGCCATGCAATCGCCAACACGTTCAAATCCGTAGCCGGAAGCTCCGTTACCACCGTAGCCGGTTTCCTGGCACTGTGTGTTATGACCTTTGCCCTTGGCCGCGACCTTGGTATCGTTATGGCAAAAGGTGTTTTGATCGGCGTTGTCTGCTGTGTCACCGTCCTGCCGGCCATGGTTCTGGTATTTGACAAGGCAATTGAGAAAACGAGACACAAACCGCTGGTAAAGAGTCTGGATAAACCATCCGCTTTTATTACCAAACATTATAAGGCGTGGGTTGTGATCTTCCTGATCCTGCTGTTCCCGTCGATCTACGGAAACAATCATACCCAGATTTACTACAACATTGCGCGTTCTCTTCCGGCTACCCTGGACTGCAACGTGGCAAACGATGAAGTAAAAGCGCAGTTCAACGTCAGCAACATGCACATCGTCATGATGGACCGCGATATGGACTCCAAACAGAAAAAGAAAATGATGGATGAGATCGGCAAGGTAAAAGGTGTCAAATCAACCATCAGCATGAGCTCCCTGCTCGGCCCGACCATTCCGGAATCCATGATCCCGGAGGATCTTCGAAGCATGCTGCAGAGTGATGAGTACGAGCTTGCATTCGTCAGCTCGGAATATGAGTCTGCAACGGATAAAGTAAACGAACAGGTCAAAGAGATTGACAAGATTGTAAAATCTTACGATGAAAATGGTATGGTCATCGGTGAAGCACCGCTGATGAAAGACCTGCAGGATGTCACCGACGCCGATCTGGTCAACGTAAACGTCCTTTCCATCGGTGCAATCTTTATCATCATCCTGCTGATCTTCAAATCGATTTCCCTGCCGATTATCCTGGTAGCCGTGATCGAATTTGCGATCATGCTGAACATGGCAATCCCATATTATCAGGGAACCAGCCTTCCGTTCGTAGCAAGTATCGTTATCGGAGCCATCCAGCTCGGTGCAACCGTCGACTACGCGATCCTGATGACAACCCGTTACCAGAAAGAGCGTCAGAACGGAAAAGACAAAAAAGAAGCCATCAGCATTGCCCACAAAACAAGCATGCCGTCCATCATCAGCAGCGGCTTCAGCTTCTTCGCCGCAACCTTCGGTGTAGCATGCTACTCCCAGGTTGAGATGATTGGTTCCATCTGTACCCTGCTTGCACGAGGCGCGATTATCAGTATGGTCGTTGTTATCCTGATCCTGCCGGCGATGTTTATGATCTTCGATAAACTGATCTGCAAGACGTCGATTGGATTTTTGAAAAAGAAAACGAAATAAAACCAATTGGGAGAGTCCCCTGTGTCAGAAATGTGTCTGATGCAGGGGACTTTTGCGTCCAGGAGATGAAAAACAAATAGAACAAATATTCGAAATAGCTATACTTTTGTTATAAAGTCTGGTATAATCAGAGAAGCTATAAGAGAGACCGCAGAAAGCGGACAGACGAACAGATTGGATCTGCAGACAGAGCATACAGAAGGAGATATATATGGATCATTTTGTATTACATTCCGAATATCAGCCGACCGGTGACCAGCCGCAGGCGATTGAGGAGCTGGTGAAAGGATTTCAGGAAGGAAATCAGTGTGAGACACTGCTCGGTGTTACTGGTTCCGGTAAAACATTTACGATGGCGAATGTGATCCAGAAGCTGAATAAACCGACGTTGATCATTGCGCATAATAAGACGTTGGCGGCGCAGCTGTATGGAGAATTTAAAGAATTTTTTCCGGAAAACGCAGTGGAATATTTTGTCTCCTACTACGACTACTACCAGCCGGAGGCTTACGTGCCGTCTTCAGATACGTATATTGCGAAGGACTCTGCGCGGAACGATGAGATTGATAAGCTGCGGCTTTCCGCGACTTCTGCACTGAGTGAGCGGAACGATGTCATTGTGGTTTCCAGTGTTTCGTGCATCTATGGAATCGGAAGCCCGAAGGACTACATGGAGATGATTATTTCGCTCCGCCCGGGAATGGAAAAGGACCGGGACGATGTGATCCGGCAGTTGATTGATATTCAGTATGACCGGAATGATATGGATTTCCACCGCGGTACGTTCCGCGTGCGCGGTGATGTATTGGAGATTTTTCCGGCGGAGGAGACGGACAAGGCGGTGCGCGTCGAGTTCTTCGGGGATGAGATTGACCGTCTGGTGCAGATCGATACGCTGACGGGTGAAATCTTATGTGAACTGAACCACATCGCAATCTTTCCTGCCTCCCACTACGTTGTGCCGATGGACACGATCCTGAAAGCAACAGGCGAGATTGAAAAGGATATGGAAGAGCAGGTGAAGTTCTTCAAGCACGAGGGAAAACTGATCGAGGCCCAGCGCATCGAGGAGCGGACCAATTTCGATATTGAGATGCTCAAAGAAACCGGCATCTGTTCCGGCATCGAAAACTATTCGCGTTACCTCTCCGGATTAAAGCCAGGCGAGCCGCCCTACACACTGATGGACTATTTCGGAGATGATTTCCTCATCATCGTGGATGAGTCGCATAAGACTGTTCCGCAGATCCGCAGCATGTATGCCGGCGACCAGTCGCGGAAATCGACGCTGGTGGACTATGGATTCCGTCTGCCGTCCGCAAAAGACAACCGCCCGTTGAACTTCGGCGAGTTCGAGGACCGGATCGATCAGATCCTCTTCGTATCTGCCACGCCGGGCGACTATGAGGCAGACCACGAGCTGCTGCGTGCCGAACAGATCATCCGCCCGACCGGCCTTCTCGACCCGGATGTCGAGGTGCGCCCGGTGGAGGGACAGATCGACGATCTGATTTCGGAAGTAAAGAAAGAAACTGAAAAACACAACAAAGTTCTCGTGACGACGCTGACGAAGCGTATGGCAGAGGATCTGACCGACTATATGAAAGAGGCCGGCATCCGCGTGCGCTACCTGCACTCCGATATCGACACCCTGGAACGGACCGAGATCATCCGTGATATGCGTCTCGATGTCTTCGATGTGCTCGTCGGCATCAACCTTCTGCGTGAGGGTCTCGACATCCCGGAAATCACACTCGTGGCGATCCTGGATGCCGATAAAGAAGGTTTTCTGCGTTCCGAAACCTCCCTGATCCAGACCATCGGCCGTGCCGCGCGAAACAGCGAGGGCCATGTTATCATGTACGCCGATGTGATGACCGATTCCATGCGCCTCGCGATCGACGAGACGAAGCGCCGCCGTGCCCTGCAGGAAGCCTACAACAAAGAACACGGCATCACTCCGACCACCATCAAAAAAGCCGTCCGCGATCTCATCAGCATTTCGAAAGAAGTGGCAAAGACAGAAGAAAAGATGGAAAAAGACCCGGAGTCCATGAGCCGCGAAGAACTGGAAAAACTGATCGGCCAGGTACAGAAACAGATGAAAGCCGCTGCCGCCGAACTCAACTTCGAAATGGCCGCCGAGCTGCGTGACAAAATGATCACACTGAAGAAGAGCCTGGATGACATGGAAGAATAAAAAATCAGAAATAAAAAAGAAGAAAAGAGCATGAAAAAAAGCGTGCCGGAAAAGCGACAGAAAACTTTCCGGCACGCTTTTTTTGCGTCCGATTTTGCTTCCTTCTTGTTCAGAATTGACGCAAAATAAGAATACCATTATAATATAAAATACGACCAAACGGTCGTATCAAAACGCAAAACACAAAAATAAAAAAGACAACAATAAAAAAATTAATCGCCGAATTTTCTCTTTTTACTGGAGACACTCAGCAGATAGTCGACCGAGCAGTCATAGAACCGTGCAAGCCGGATCACATAGTCGATCGGGATGTCGCGGATTCCTTTTTCGTAGCGGGAATAGACGTCGCGGTTGCATTCGAGCAGGGCAGAAATCTCTTTGATGGTGAGATCCTGATCGATCCGCATATCTTCAATTCTCTGGTATTTCATACGTTGTACCATCCTTTCAGATTCAAACCCATACTACCAAACGGTTGGATGGACAAAGTTAAATCAGATCATATGGTCGTAAATTGAAGAATGGGGCGGGAGAGAGAAACGGCGGGTGAAGACAGCCTGTGCAGAAAACAGAAAAATATGTACGGCAGAAATGGGGGAACGAATGGGAAAAGCAGAAAGAATAGAAATAGAAGATTTTGTCCAGAATATAGTGGAACGGATGGAGACGCCGGAAGCGTTTGAAAAAATGATCAGCCGGGAGGAAGAATGCGAAGCGCAGGGGCAGGAGAGCCGTCTGAGGGATGTGCTGAAGAAAGAATGGCCGGTGGACGAAAAGGGAGAGCGCATCTATCAGATCACTAATATATATGAAGAAAAAGCAGAAGAACTCCTCATTGTAGAACTGTATACCGGCATCCACCTGGAAAACGGAGTCCCGTGCGGGCATTTTACGCTGTATCTCTGCGGGGAGCCGGACGGATGGAAACTCAGCGAAACGCGGATGATGGAATATCTGCAGAATCTGTAAACGAAAAAGCAAAACAGGGAGGACAGGGAAAAGAAAAACTGTCCTCCTGCTTTTGCTGCGGCGGAGACACCGGAAAGTCAGGATCCATACGGCCGCTTCTCATCGCTGATGCCGACCAGATAATCCAGACTGACCTGATACAGCTCCGCCAGACGGATGGCAATGGAGATCGGCAGCTGCCGGACGCCTTTTTCATATCGGGTATACACATCGCGGTTGCAGCCGAGATAGTCGGCAACCTGGCGGATCGTCAGATCGTGGTCCGTGCGCAGATCCTCCAGTCTCTGATATTTCATGATTCATCACCTCTGAGAAAAATGCTACTAAATGGTCGTATCAAAATGGCAGAATCCTACCATACGGCTATAGCGCCTTTGAAACAGTAGAATGCAATAAAAAAGAAAAGTCAGATTCCTTTTCAGAAAGAAAACGGTTTATACTTTTTTCACAATTTCTTCATAGAAAAACCGGGAAAAGGTGTTGACAAACAAAAGGCAGAGTGCTATCTTAAGAGCATAGATGTTAGCACTCCACTGAAACGAGTGCTAACAGGACTATACAACAGGAAGGAGCTTATCTTAGTGGATACAGAATTGGATGAAAGAAAAAGAAAAATATTAAAAGCGATCATCCAGACGTATCTGGAAACGGGCGAGCCGGTCGGCTCAAGAACGATTTCCAAATACACGGATTTGAATTTAAGCTCCGCCACAATCCGGAATGAAATGTCCGATCTGGAAGAGATGGGTTACATCTTACAGCCCCACACTTCCGCAGGACGCATTCCTTCCGATAAAGGCTACCGCCTCTATGTAGATGAGCTGATGCGGGAAAAAGAACAGGAAGTTGCAGACATCAAAAACATGGTCATTGAAAAAACAGACCGAATGGAAAAAGTTCTGCAGCAGGTTGTCAAAGTCCTCGCTTCATCTACCAACTATGCAACGTTGATTACAGGACCGGAATATCACAGAAATAAAGTGAAATTCATCCAGCTCTCAAAAGTCAATGAAGAGCAGCTCCTGGCCGTCATCGTCGTAGAAGGCAACCTGGTGAAAAACCAGATGATCGACCTCGACGAGACCATCAACGATGAACAGATATTAAAGCTGAACCTGCTTCTGAACACACAACTCAATGGCCTGACCATTGAAGAAATCAATCTTGGCATGATCAAGAAGATGAAAGAGCAGGCAGGCATCCACTCCGGCATCATCAGCAAAGTGGTCGATACCGTAGCGGAAGCCATCGCAGTCAGTGAAGAAGATGTGCCGGTGTACACCAGCGGCGCAACCAACATTTTCAAGTACCCTGAGCTTTCCGACAGCAGCAAAGCCAGCCAGCTGATCTCCACATTCGAGGAACGGCAGAAACTGGTCGATATGATCAAAGGAGCTGCCGAGGAGCAGGACGGAGAGGAAAATACCGGTATTCAGGTATACATCGGAAATGAATCTTCGATGGAACCCTTACGGGACTGCAGCGTGGTCACCACCACATACGATATGGGAAACGGTATGCGCGGAACAATCGGTATCGTGGGACCAAAGCGGATGGATTACGAAAATGTGGTAGATAACCTGAAAACATTAAAAGTTCAACTGGACGCCGTCTTCAAAAAGCCGGACACAGGTGAGTAGAAAGGTGGAATGATCAGTGAGCGAAGAAAATAGAAAGAAAGAGGAAACCATGGAAGAACCTACACGCGAGATGGAAAAAGAAACCGGAGCAGAGACCGATCTGCCGGAAACCGAACCGGCTGCGGAGCAGGAAGAAGCAAAGAAAGCAGCAGAGGCAAAAGAAGCGGAAGCTGCAGAAGAAACTGCTGAGGATGGCAAAGAACGAAAGTTCTTCAAAAAGAAAAAAGATAAAAAAGATGAGAAAATCGAAGAGCTGACTGACCGCCTGACCCGTCAGATGGCAGAGTTCGATAACTTCCGCAAACGCACCGAAAAAGAAAAAGCAAATATGTATGCCATTGGAGCAAAAGACATCATCGAGAAGATTCTTCCGGTTGTTGACAGCTTCGAGCGCGGACTTGCAACGGTGGAAAACCCGGAGGAAGATCCGTTCGCAGACGGCATGAATAAAGTATACAAACAGTTTACCACAGCACTCGATGAACTCGGTGTAACCGTGATCGAGGCCGTTGGAAAGGAATTCGATCCGAATCTGCACAACGCAGTGATGCATGTGGAGGATGAGGAAGCCGGCGAGAACATCGTCGTAGAAGAGTTCATGAAGGGCTACATGTACAAAGGTTCCGTAGTCCGTCACAGTATGGTCAAGGTGGCTAACTAAGCCTTGAAGATAAATAAATAGAAATTAAACCATTTTTTAGCATAATTCATTGAGGAGGAAACAACAATGGGCAAAATTATTGGTATTGACTTAGGAACAACAAACAGCTGTGTAGCCGTTATGGAAGGTGGAAAACCAACCGTTATCGCAAACGCAGAGGGTGAAAGAACAACTCCATCTATCGTAGCATTCACAAAAACAGGTGACCGTCTGGTCGGCGAGCCGGCAAAACGTCAGGCTGTAACAAACGCAGACAGAACCATCCGTTCCATCAAACGTGAGATGGGTACTGATTATAAAGTAGACATCGAAGGAAAGAAATACTCTCCGCAGGAGATCTCCGCTATGATCCTTCAGAAACTGAAAGGTGATGCAGAGAACTACCTTGGTGAGAAAGTAACAGAAGCAGTTATCACAGTTCCGGCTTACTTTAATGACGCACAGCGTCAGGCAACCAAAGATGCCGGTAAAATCGCAGGTCTTGATGTAAAACGTATCATCAACGAGCCTACCGCAGCAGCTCTGGCATACGGACTGGATAACGAGAAAGAGCAGAAGATCATGGTATACGACCTTGGAGGCGGTACCTTCGATGTTTCCATCATCGAAATCGGTGACGGTGTTATCGAAGTTCTTTCCACAGCAGGAAACAACCGTCTGGGCGGCGATGACTTCGACCAGAAAGTAACAGATTATATCCTTGCTGAGTTCAAGAAACAGGAAGGCGTAGATCTTTCCAATGATAAAATGGCTCTGCAGAGAATCAGAGAAGCAGCTGAGAAAGCAAAGAAAGAGCTTTCCAGCGCAACTACAACCAACATCAACCTGCCGTTCATCACTGCAACCGCAGATGGCCCGAAACATCTCGATATGAACCTGACAAAGGCTAAATTCGATGAGCTGACTCACGACTTGGTAGAGAAAACCGCAGAGCCGGTACAGAGAGCACTCTCTGATGCAGGTCTGCAGGCATCCGAGCTTTCCAAAGTCCTTCTGGTAGGCGGATCTACCCGTATCCCGGCTGTACAGGATAAAGTAAGACAGCTGACCGGACACGAGCCGAGCAAGAGCCTGAACCCGGATGAGTGCGTAGCACTTGGTGCTTCCGTACAGGGCGGTAAACTTGCAGGAGATGCCGGCGCAGGCGACATCCTTCTTCTGGATGTAACTCCGCTGTCTCTGTCCATCGAGACGATGGGAGGTATTGCAACTCGTCTGATCGAGCGTAACACCACAATCCCGACCAAGAAAAGCCAGATCTTCTCCACCGCAGCTGATAACCAGACAGCAGTAGATATCAACGTAGTACAGGGTGAGCGTCAGTTCGCGAAAGACAACAAATCCCTCGGCCAGTTCCGTCTGGATGGAATTCCGCCAGCAAGAAGAGGCGTTCCGCAGATCGAGGTTACCTTTGATATCGATGCCAACGGTATCGTAAATGTATCTGCAAAAGACCTGGGAACAGGAAAAGAGCAGCACATCACCATCACCGCAGGCTCTAATATGTCCGACAGCGAGATCGACAAAGCAGTCAAAGAAGCTGCTGAGTTCGAAGCTCAGGATAAGAAACGCAAAGAAGCAATCGACGCAAGAAACGATGCAGACTCTATGGTATTCCAGACCGAGAAAGCAATCGAGGAAGTCGGCGACAAGCTGGATGCAAACGATAAGACAGCAGTAGAAGCTGACCTGAACGCACTGAAAGACCTCATTGCAAAATGCAATCCGGAAGAGATGACAGATGCACAGGTAGCTGACCTGAAAGCAGCTCAGGAAAAACTGATGACAAGCGCTCAGAAACTGTTCGCAAAGCTGTATGAGCAGCAGGGCGGCGCAGCAGGCGCTGGTGCCGGAACAGCTGGTGCAGACCCGGATATGGGAAATGCAGGAGCAGCAGGCGGCCATGACGACGATGTCGTAGACGCTGACTACAAAGAGGTTTAATTTTCAGCATGTCACACTCCGTGAAAATACCGACTGTGAGTTGAAACAATAAGTAAATAAACGCAAAAAGCCCTGTGAGGCGAATGTTTGCAGGGGACGGAAAATACATTCCGCCCCCTGTATTTATGCTGGTATTGCTTTCGGAAAAGTGCTATACTGGAGCGTGCGGAAAAACATTTCTGCAAAGATGAAATTTGTGGAACAGAAATGAAAAGGTGAACATAAATGGCAGAAAAAAGAGATTATTACGAGGTCCTCGGCGTAGACCGCGGAGCGGACGATGCAACATTAAAAAAAGCATACCGTAAACTGGCCAAGAAATACCATCCGGATATGAACCCGGGCGACAAAGAGGCCGAGGCAAAATTTAAAGAGGCGACAGAAGCCTATGGCGTGCTGAGTGATCCGGACAAACGGCGTCAGTACGATCAGTTTGGCCACGCTGCATTTGAAAACGGCGGTGGCGGCGCAGGAGCCGGCGGATTCGGCGGCTTCGACTTTGGCGGCGGAGATATGGGTGATATCTTCGGCGATATTTTCGGCGACCTGTTCGGTGGCGGCGGAAGCAGAAGAAGAGCAAACAATGGACCGATGAAGGGAGCAAACCTCCGCGCTGTTGTCCACATTACGTTTGAGGAAGCTGTTTTCGGATGCCAGAAAGAGCTCGAGATCAACCTGAAGGATACCTGTACAACGTGCCACGGAACCGGCGCAAAACCAGGAACTTCACCGGAAACATGCTCCAAATGTAACGGTACCGGTCAGATTACGTACACACAGCAGACCATGTTCGGTTCTGTGAGAAACGTGACAACGTGTCCGGATTGTAACGGAACCGGAAAGATCATTCGCGATAAATGTACCGCATGCCACGGCACGGGCTATACATCCAGCAGAAAACGCATTCAGGTTAACATTCCGGCCGGAATCGACGATGGACAGAGCATCCGGATCCGTGAAAAAGGTGAGCCGGGTGTAAACGGCGGACCGAGAGGAGATCTGCTTGTCGAGGTTCAGGTAACCCGTCATCCGATCTTCCAGAGACAGGATATGAACATTTTCTCCACTGCACCGATTACGTTTGCCCAGGCAGCACTCGGCGGCGATGTGAAGATCAGCACCGTTGACGGAGATGTTCTCTACACTGTAAAACCGGGAACCCAGACCGATACGAAGATCCGTCTGAAGGGAAAAGGTGTTCCGTCCCTTCGCAACAGCAATGTGCGCGGTGATCACTACGTAACACTCGTAGTCCAGACTCCGACGAAACTGAATGAGAAAGCAAAAGAAGCCCTCCGCGCCTTCGACGAAGCCTGCGGAAACCGCCCGGCAGCAGAAGCAAAAGCAGCCGATGGTGAGAATACCGCAGAACAGCCGAAGAAGAAAAAAGGGTTTATGGATAAGGTGAAGGAAGCGTTTGAGGATATTGATAAATAAAAAATCTATCTGTTTTTGTTCTCATTCGGACAAAATTTCTCACAGACTTGAGCATGTAGAATATGAAAAGTCTTTTCCAACACGCTCTAATATCTGTCTCTTATACACATCTCCGAGCCCACGAGACGGACTCCTATCT
>ENA-OXVV01000351-OXVV01000351.1-human-gut-metagenome-genome-assembly--contig:-NODE-351-length-12658-cov-6.91732_pt1 | contig 12658 bp, 10 predicted proteins | sample MGYA00249252_ERZ652700 | MGnify/ENA primary metagenome ERZ652700 (study PRJEB26925, sample SAMN05826669) | human gut metagenome | biome: ENVO:2100002; feature: ENVO:00000062; material: ENVO:00002003... | reverse complement strand
GCGATCTTGCCGGCGTCCTTGGTGGCCTGACGCTGGGCATCGTTGAAGTATGCCGGGCAGGTGATGACAGCATCGGTGACGGGCTCACCGAGGTAAGCCTCAGCGTCCCTCTTCAGCTTCATCAGAATCTGTGCGGAAATCTCCTGCGGGGTCCACTTCTTGCCGTCGATGTCGACGGTCCAGTCAGTGCCCATGTGACGCTTGACAGAAGAAATAGTGCGGTCAACGTTGGTCACAGCCTGACGCTTGGCCACCTCGCCGACGAGAATTTCGCCGGACTTGGAGAACGCGACCACGGACGGGGTGGTGCGCATGCCCTCGGCGTTCACGATAACGGTGGGCTCGCCACCTTCCAGCGTAGCGATGCAGGAATTGGTGGTTCCCAGATCGATGCCTACTGCACGTCCCATAATGTTCGCTCCTTTATTCGTTGTCAGTTACGTCCTACGCCCAGGTTCTGGGCGCTTCCAAAACTTGAGCCTACACCACTCAACTTTACGGCGCAAGTGTTTATTCCCGGATTGGGGAGGAATTTTCTGGCACGGCGGCAAAGACCGCCGTCCGCCTCACCGGCTCCGGCATCCGCACGGGCGAGCGCTTCACCGCGCCACCGGACCAGGCGAGGGCCGTCCTGCATGGCGTTCGCGCGGACACGACGGTCCGGCGCGTGCCGCTGCCGGCCAAGCGCGCGAAAAACCCTGCGGCATCAATCCGCAGGGCTTATCCTCTGTTCAGGCGGACGGTCGCGTAACGGCCGTCATGTCCTTATACGGCCGCGCATCCGCGCCGCGGACTCAGTGACGACGGCCCTTGACCGTCTTCAGCGCGAGCGCGGTGGAGACCAGCGCGGCGATCAGCACGACCACCGCAGCGATCGCGGAACCGGTCTTGCCGAGCACCCCGGCCACGCCGGTCTGCTGGCCGGCGGCGGAGGTGTTGTCGCCGGGGTTCTCGACGGTCTCGCCGGGCACGACCTGGGAGTCGTCGCCGGCTGCGGCCGCCGGGGCCCGGAAGTCCCTGGCCACGACCTTGCCGGACTGGCGGCCGGTGATGGTCACGCGGTAGGTCTTGCCTTCGGTGAGCTTGCCGGTCAGGTCGATGCTCATGGTCTGGTCGGTGCGGACGCGCACGCCGGAGACCGGGCCGGTCGCCTCGCCGGAGGTGGCGATCACGGCGTCGCCATTCGTCGGGTCGGTGACGGTGTAGGTGACGGACGCATCGCCGTCGAAGCCGGAGAACTCGACGCGCTGACCCTTCTCGTCGACGACGAGGTTCGCGTCGGCGCCGTCGGACAGGGTCTTCATATCCTCGGTCGTCGACTTCAGGCCGAGAGCCTTGGCGATGGTGCAGAAGTTGTCGGTCTGGTCGGTCAGGCCGTTGACGCGCTGGGCGCCGGGACCGGAGGCGGCGATGCGCAGCTGGGTGCCGGTGTGGGACATCGAGCTTTCGACCTCGTCGAACTTCGGGGCATCATCGTTGGCGTACATCTGGTCGGGCGAGGTGCCGTAGGCCACGGTGATCTTGGCGCCGTCGACCGGGGACTCGAGCACCGTGCTCAGCGCGTAGTTCGGCTGCTCCTCGACGATCTGGCTGGTGTGCGCGTGATCGGCGGTCACGATGATCAGCGTTTCGTTCAGGTCCACCTTGTCGAGCGCGGCGGAGATGGCCTTGTCCAGGTCGTCGGTCTCGCCGATCTGGCCGCAAGCGTTGGCGTTGTGGTCCTGCTTGTCGATCGAGGCGCCCTCGACCTGCAGGAAGAAGCCGTTGCTCTGGCCGTTCGGGTTGGCCTCGAGCAGGTCGATGGCCTTGCTCGTCATGTCGGCGAGCGAGGCGGAGTTGCCGTTGGCGTTCTCGTTGCCGAGCCAGTCGGGGTTGACCGCGCACTGGATCGGGTTCTCGTCCTTGGCCGGGTCCTTCTTGGTGGCCACGCTCGGCGCGAACTGGGTCTGCAGGTTGCCGTCGGCCATCAGGGCCAGCACCGGCTTGCCGTCATACTGCAGAGCGTTGAGCGCGTCGACGTCCTTCTCCACGGTTTCATAGCCCATCGCCTTGGCCTGATCCCACACGGTCATGCCGGCGTACTCGCCGCCCTGCACGGTCTGGTGCAGATACTTGGCGCCGCCGCCGATCGTCACGTCGGCGCGGGTGTTGAGCATCTGCTCGGAGATCGAGCCGATGCCGCCGTTCTCCTTGAGCTGGGCGGCCTCGCACTGGTCGGCTGCGTTGTTGCTGGAGCCGTCGGTCTTGCCCTGCGGGCCGTAGCAGGAGCGCAGCGTCGAGTGCGACATCTGGGCGGCCGGGGTGGCGTCCTGGATCTCGGAGGTGGTCACGTTGCCGGTGGCCTTGCCGGCGGCCTTGGCGAGCTCGGTCAGGTTGAGCTGCGGGTTGCCGTAGACGTCCACGTCAAGCGCGTTGTTGTAGGTCTTGGTGCCGGTGGCCCAGGCGGAGCCGGAGACCGCGGAGTCGGTCACCGGGGTGACGGTCGGGTTGCCCTTGTCCTGGATGCCGTTGCCGAGCGAGAACGTGGTGTACTGGCCGGTGCCGACGGTGGTGTCGCCGTAGGCGGACGGCTGGCCGATCTTGTCGAGGCCGTCGAACGAGCCGTTCGCGCCGTGCAGGTAGTCGCGGGCGACGGTGATCTCGGAGTCGCCCATGCCGTCGCCGATGAACAGGATGACGTTCTTGGCGTGCTGGTTGCCGTACATGCCGGCGATGCGCTGCGCGCCGCCGTGCACCGCCAGGTCGGCGGCTTGCTTGCCGTCGGCCGCATAGGCCATGCCGCTGACGCCGGCAAGCGTGGCGGCGGCCACGAGCACCGCCACCGTTCCCTTCAACACGTGATGCTTGTTCACTTCACGCCTCTTTTCGTTGGCTTCACAACGAGGCCGGCCGCGCATCCCACGGGTTACGACCGCCCTCGGGATTCCGGTCATGTCAGGCTTCCCGACCCTTCCGGCTTCCCCACCACGCACGGTAGGACGCCAAACCGTCGGCCAGCTGACGGCATCGCCACGCAATGGTGAACAACTGCAATGAACGGCGAACTCTCCATGAACCACAGGCGACTACGTATCCAGGTCTCGGTGTTACACGCAGGATTGCGGTCCTCGTCGACCGAAAGTTGGCAAAGTGGCAAATCAACACCAAAACTGGTTGGAACAATGGCAGCACAACGCTAGACGGCGTGTTGTCGCAGCCGTGCGACGACACGCCGTTTAAGAGGGCGATTCAAGCGCGTGTTGTCGCGAAAGCGAGACAACACGGACGTTTGGAGCTAACGGTTAAAGAACTCGTTGTGAAGCGTGGAGCAGCTTCGCACTACCTCCAACTTCACAACAGGACCGGCGGAATTCCGCCGGTCCTGAATGTGAAACCCGAGGTAGTGCGAACCACCGCTGGGCATCAACTCCTCAGCAGTACCTCTTCCAAGGCGCCGATCACGCTTTCGGGCATATGCGACTGGAAGAAGTCACGCTCGTTGCGCTGCTCGCGCTCCAGCGTGCGCAGCCCCGGAATCGCGGCCACACCGTAGCGGCTGATCTGCGCCATGGCATGCTCCTTGGTGGTGTACAGCATCTGCGCGTCAAACAGGATGCGTTCGCAGTCCGCCTCGGTCGGGGATTCGGCCAGGGCAAGCCCCTGCGGGAACAGCACCTGGATCCGCGACGAGGAGGGCACGTCGACCAGCTTCACGCTCAGGCTCATCGTCTCCGCATCGTAATCCACCACCGTGGTGCCGACCAGGTCCTTGTCCCAGGCTTCGCCACCGACGATCACCTGCATGGCCGAACGGGCCACGCCGCGGAAGATCAGGGTCCAGTCGCGCCGCTCCGGCACCACCGACGTGTTGCCGGTCGGCGCTTCGATGACGAACTGCGGGGAGCGCCCATCGTCCCACTGCCAGGTCATGGCGGTCACGGCCGTAGCGGCTTCCTGCGCCGCAGCGGCGTCGGCGCACACATCGTGGAACTCGCCGGAGTCCTCGCGCATGGCGAACGAGCCGTCCGCACCGGGGAAGACCACAACATCCAACGCACGCGGGTTCACAGTCATATCCGAAAGCGGGTCGGACTGCATCGGCACGATGCCGCCGGCCCTCGCGAACACCGGAATCCGGTCGATCGTGCGCCACACCGCCAGGCGGCGGCCCGCCGGATCGGCAGCCGTATAGCGGCGACCGTCGAAGAAATCGAACCAGTCGCCCTGCGGCAGCCAGGCATCGGCCTTACCGCGCATCGAGGCCTTGTCCATCGGATCGACCACCGGCGCCACCACCAGCTCGGTGCCGAAGCGGAACTCGTCGGGCACCTCGTAGGACTCGCCCAGATTCGGGTTGGCCCAGTACATCGGTTCGACGATCGGATCGCCGTCCACGGCGGCACGCCAGTTCATCGTGTACAGGTATGGCATCAGCGCCTGGCGCAGCCGCAGCACGTCCACCATCGCCGAACGCACCGGCTCGTGGAAGTTCCACGGTTCCTTGCCGGAGAACGGCGAGCAGCTGGAATGCAGGCGATTGATCGGGCTGAACGCGCCCAGCTGGTACCAACGGGCTTCCAGCTCCTCGTCACGGTAGCCGAACATGTGGCCGCCGATGTCGTGGCTCCACCAGCCGTAGCCGATGTTGCTCGCGGTTGAGGTGAAATACGGCTGGAACTTCAGCGACTTCCAGGTGATCACGGTGTCCCCGGAGAAGCCGACCGGGTAGCGCTGCGAGCCGGGGCCGGCGAAGCGCGAGAACGTCAGCGGCCAACGGCCGTCGCGGGCCGAGTCGCAGTAGTGCATGTGGTTGAGCACCCACAGCGGGCCCAGGCCGGGCTGGCGGGTCACGCCGCCCTGCTGCCAGTCGATCCACCAGAAGTCGATGCCGTCGGCCTCCAGGTCGTGGTGCATGTCGAAGTACGCCTGCACGAACTTCGGGTTGGTCAGGTCGAACTCGACCGGCTCCCGGGCCTCCGCATCCATGCCGACCGTGGCGGCGGCCTTGGCGTAGGGCTTCTCGAAGGCGCGGATGCCGTCGCGCGGATGGATGTTCACCGTGGTGCGCAGGCCGCGCTCGTGCAGGCCGTCCAGGAAGCGCTTGGGGTCGGGGAACAGCTTGGGGTTCCACGTGTAGCCAGTCCAGCCGGAGCCGTACTTGGGGTCGACGTCGTTCACCAGATGCCAGTCCATGTCAATCACCGACGTGGTGAACGGAATGCCTTCGCGCTTGAACCGGTCCATCAGGTCCAGGTACTCCTCCTCGGAGTACCGGTAGTAGCGGCTCCACCAGTTGCCCAACGCATAGCGGGGCAGCAACGGCGCCGGCCCGGAAAGCTTCTGGAAGTCGTGGACGGCCTCACGGTAGCGGCGGCCGTAGCCGAAGAAGTAGATGTCGGTTTCGCGATGGTCGCGAGGGGCGACGCCGATGCCGCCGTACGCCACGACGCCGTCGGGCAGGTTGCCGTCCGCGTCGGCGGTGACGAACACGTTCGACGCGGAATCATCCAGCACGGCCCAGCCATCGCGGGAGATCACGCCTTGTCCGAGCGGAATCGCGCCGTCGGCCTCATCGAGCGTGCGTGCGGTGCCGCCGAGATTGCCTTTGGGATCGTCGCCGTAATGCCAGGTGTTGAACTGCGAGTCCGGCACGCCCTTGACGACGATCGTCAGCCCCTCCTTGCTGAACGGCTTGCGGTCGTAGGTCAGACGCAACGCCGGCGTTTCGACGACGAGCATCCCGTCGCGTTCGCCGGTGGTGTAATCCACGGCACCAGACGGCAGGAAGGCGCGGTCGACGGCCATCAGCGTGGCTCGGTCCTCGAACTCGCCGCTGTCGGACCATTCCAAACGGATCAGGGATTCGGTGATCAGTCCGATGCGCCAGTGCTCACCTTGCAGCGTGGTGGCCGGATTCATTGCGGGATGCATGCCCCGCAGGAAGTGGTCAAAACCCTGAAAGTCCTGAGAAGACATGTGCTTCCAACTCCTTTGTTTCATTGTGTTTCAATGGATGATTACGCTTGCACGCAAGTATAGTGCAAACGTTCGCAAAACACGCCTTACTGTCATGCGCAGAAATTGCCACGCTTGCCGCGCCCTCCGGTGAAGGCCGTCACAGCGGGGCACGCCCGCCCCACCTTGTGCCCGAATCGGGGGATTCTTTCGTTGTTAGCGCAATCATAGGGGCCAAAACGTAAGAATCCCCCGATTCGGGCACAAGGGACGGGACCCGGATGGCGTCCGCCCGTCCGACCGAGGCCGCGGGGCTTAAGCTTCCGGTGTTTGGCCATGCCCTGGGCCCGCCCCATCCGCCTGGGAGGGGCGGCTTACTTGCCGCTGCCGGTGGCGATGCCGGCGATGAACTGCTTCTGGAACACCATGTACACGATGATCACGGGGATAATCGCCAGCGAGGTGGCCGCGAACAGTCCGCCGTAGTCGGTGCCGTACTGGCCGTTGAACATCTTCAGGCCCACCGACAGCAGCATCTTGTCGCTATCGGTGATCATCAGGAACGGCCACAGATAGTCCTCCCAGTTCCACAGGAACGTGAAGATCGCGAGCGCGGCGATGCTGTTGCGGCTCATCGGCAGGATGATCTGGTGGAAGATGCGGGCGTAGCCGGCACCGTCCAGTTTGGCGGCCTCGATGATCTCGTCGGAGATCGAGCCGATGGACTGACGGAACAGGAAGACGCCGAAGCCGGAGACCAGGCCGGGCACGATGAGCGAACGGTAGGTGTCGAGCCAGCCGAACTGCACCATCATCTCGTACTGGGGGATGATCGTGACGGCCCACGGCAGCATCATCGTGCTGAGTACCGCGCCGAACAACACGTTGCGGCCGCGGAAGTGCATCTTGGAGAAGACGTAGCCGAGCACGGCGCTGATGTAGATGACGAGCACCGTCTTGACCGTGGCGATGAATACCGAGTTGGCGAATAGCCGGAAGAAGTTGAAGGTCTTCTGGATGTTGGCGTAGTTGCCGAGGGTCGTCGGCGCCGGGAAGATGCCGCCGGTGATCTTGACGATCTCGCTGTTCGGCGCGAACGACGAGACGAACATCCAGATGAACGGGACGATCGTGACGAGCGAGAGCGCGAACAGCAAGATGGTGACGGCGATGGAGATTGCCTTCTTGGTGCTTTTGGACATGTCACGCCTCCGTATTGTCGCCTGACGCCTTGAACATCAGGATCGTCAGGATGCCGGTCAGCACGAACAGGATGACGCTCATCGCCGATGCCGTGCCGAAGTTGTACTTCTGGAACGCCTGGTCGTAGATCAGGTAGCTGATGGTGTAGGTGTCGGTGCCGGGGCCACCCTTGGTCATCACGAGGATCTGCACATACGCCTGCAGGTAGGAGATCAGCGAGGTGATGACGATGAGCAGCGTGGTGGGCTTGAGCAGCGGCAGCGTGATCGACCGGAAGGTCTGCCACCAGTTGGCGCCGTCGATCTGCACCGCCTCGTACACGTCGCGCGGCAGCGCCATGATGCCGGCGAGATACAGCACGGTGGCGTAGCCGAAATCCTTCCAGATGGTCATGATGATGACCGCCGGCATGGCGTAACGCGAATCGTTGAGCCAGCTGATGTCGAGTCCGGTGATCTTGTCGATCATGCCGAACTGCGGATCGAACATCCACATCCACACGAAGGAGACGGCCACCAGCGGGGTGATCGTCGGCATGTAGAACAGGCCGCGCAGCGTGTCCTTGCACTTGACGAGCTTGGAGCTCAGCAGCAGCGCCAGCGCCAGGCCCAGCACCACGCGGAACAGGATGGAGAAGAACGAGTAGATCGCGGTGTTCCACAGTGACTTCCAGAACAGGCCGTCGGTCAGCACGTTGACGAAGTTGTCGAACCCGACCCAGTCGTACTTGTCGATCAGCGGGTTCCAGTCGTGCAGGCTGCCCGCGAAGGCGCTGAAGATCGGGTATGCCATGAACACGGCGAAGTAGACGACGAGCGAGACCACGGCGATGTTGCGCATCGTGAAGATGCGACCCAGCACCTGCCTGGCGCCCGAGACCTCCCCGGAGGCCGGCTGCGCGGCGCGTGCCGCGCTGCGATTGACATTGGTCATGATGTGCGTTCCTCCTTAGTCCTTGCGCTCGTCATAGTGCGCGTAGCGGCTTTCCATCGAGGTGAAGTCGCTGTCTTCCATGTCGCTCATGATCAGCTCCTGCGAGTAGGCGACGGCCGAATCGACATCCTGACCCTTCTGCAACACGTTCTCGAACGCGATCTGCGGACTGGTCTCCAGGGTGGAGGGCGTCGGGCCCGGCCAGATCAGACGATCGAGGCGCGGGGCGATGGCGGCCATCATCGGGTTGTCGAGGATCTCCGGATCGTCCTGCAGGGACTTCTTGCCCGGGAACGAATTCAACACGTCGGAGGCGATGCGCATGTAGTCGTCGTTGGACAGGATGAAACGGATGAAATCCTGGGCGACGGCCTTCTGTTCATCGCTCTGGTGGACGTTGATGCCGGGGTGGACTCGCCGTTGTACCGGTCGTACGCGAACGGAGTCTCCTCGCTGAACGCCGGCGTGGGGAAGACGCCGTAGTTCACGTCCGGATAGTTGGTGGCCAACGTGCCGACGTAGGAGCCCCAGTCGTAGATCATCGCGGTCTGGTTGTTGCCGAAGCTCAGTTCGCGGTCATCGCCGAAGTTGACCGCGCCCACCTGGTACTCGTCGTACAGGGACTGCAGGAATTCGAGGTTCTCCTTGGTGGTCTCGCAATCGTAGTTGGCGGTGTGGCCGTCCTCCTGGAACATCAGCACGCCCTTTTGGTAGTTCAGCCCCTGCCAGGCCGCCTTGTAGCTGCCGTTGATGTTGAAACCGGCCTGCACCATCGTGTCCCCGTCGAACTTGGTGAGCTTCTGCGCCACCTCGATCAGCTCGTCCCACGTGGTCGGAATGTCGGCTTCCGTCAGTCCGGCCTCGGCCCACAGGTCCTTGTTGTAGAAGATGGCGCCGGTGTTGATGACCGAGTCGATGTACTTGACCTCGCCGTTCTCGTCGACATGGGTGTCGACGAATGTGTAGTCGGTCTCAAGGTCCTCGAGCGGAATGTCGTATGGCTCCATATGCGGGCGGATCAGCGCGTCATAGGAGTTGTGGACGTTGAACAGCACCGGGGCGTTCTTGTTGCCCTTGAGCGAGAGCGGCAGCTTGGTCCAATAGTCGTCCCATGCCACCACGTTGACGTCGATGCGGACGTTGGGATGGATCTTCTCGTACTGCTGAATCATCTGGTAGATCGGGTCGGTGGCGGCCTGCCCCCACGTCCAGTACTCCACGGTGATCGGCTGTCCGTCATTGACCAAATGGTTGGGGTCGTAGGTAATGGCGTCGCCCATCACCTCGAGGCCCTTGTCCGCTTGGGTGTCGACCACAGGAGAGTCTTCGGCGGCACCGCAACCGGCAAAACCGATGATGCCACCGGTTGAACCACTGGAAACACTTGTTTTACTCAATTAATTTGACTATGTTCTGCAACCCGTTGCAATACTTGGAAAATCCTTCGGCATAAAACCGGTTCGGTTCACATCCTCCGGCGTGTCGCACCTGCATACACAGCCTGCGGTCCGCGGATCAAGGATCAGGCTCCGCCGAAACCATCGCATCCCGCACACGGCCTCAGCATTCCGCCGCGTCAATCCCAGACCTCGCGCGGATCCCACCCAAGGCGGACCCGACCCGCAGCCCCCGTCGCCGAACCTCACCGCAGACCGCTCGGACACCCGCCGCTACACCTTGACTCGCGTACGATAGAATTGCAACATGCAGTCACCCAACCATGCACTGCATAAACCAAGTCCGCAATACCGCGCCATACTGCCCCGCAGCGGCATTGCCACCGATTGCAAAGAGGACGTATGAAAGCAAGCGTCAACGATGTGGCCGAACGGGCCGGCGTCTCCGTCTCCACGGTCTCCCGCGCATTCACCCGCCCCGAGCTGGTCTCCGAACGCACCCGGAAGAAGGTGCTGCAGGTGGCCGACGAGCTGAACTTCTCCGTCTCCCGCTCCGCCGTTGCGCTCAAACGCGGCCAAACCTTCCGCATCGCACTGCTGGCGGGCGGGCATATCGACTGGTTCTCCGCCCGGATTCTGGAAGGGCTGAACTCGGTGCTGCACGACACCGGCTACGACCTGTCCCTCTACGCCATCGACAACGACGACGACCGCGCCCGCTTCTTCGACCAGCTGCCGGCCAACCGCAACGCCGACGCGATCATCGTCTCGTCGTTCGACATCACCGAGCAGGAGTCCGAGCGGCTGCGCACGATGGGCATCCCCGTCGTCGGCATCAACATCGCCGCCACCACCGGGTTCGACGCCTCGGTCGGCATCGACGACACCGCCGCGTCCCAGATCCTCGTGAGGCATCTGGTCGGCCTCGGCCACCGCCGGATCGCGCACCTGTACGAGCGGTCGATCTCGCCGCTGCGGTTCAGCTCGTACCGCCGCGTCACCGGGTTCACCGAGCTGTGCGACAAGCTGGACGGCGTGACCGGCACGCCGATCGCGGTCGAGCACGGCGACGACTTCGTCAACGCGGCGTTCACCACCCTGCTCAGTCGTCCGGCCCCGCCCACCGCGATCTGCGTCCACCAGGACTCGTGGGCGATCCCGTTCTTCCTCCGCGCGCGGCGCTACGGCATCCGCATCCCCGACGACCTGTCGATTGTGGGCTTCGACGACAGCGACTTCGCCGCCGAGGCCGGACTGACGACGATCCGCCAGCGGCCGCGCGAGATGGCGCAGCTCGCCGCCCGCATGCGCTGGACCTCATCGACGGCAAGACGCCCGCCGAGCCGCACGTCACCGCGCCGGTCCAGCTCGCCCTGCGCGACTCCGCCGCCGCGCCGCCGCGGTAGCGAGCGGGCCGGCGGGCGTCACGCCCGACCTACGACGCCGAGGCCATGGGTTTCGTGGGGCCGGAGAGATACGAACGGATCAGACCACGCGTGGTCTTCGCGCCGAACAGCTCGTCGTGGCCTCCGGTGCGCGTCAGGACCAGGGTCACCGCCCCGCCGTCAACGCGGTAGACGAGCAGCCAGTCGCCGGAGATGTGCAGCTCGCGGAATCCGACCCAGTTGCCCGACAGCGCGTGGTCACGGTATTTGGTGGACAGCAGATCCCGGTCGTTCCCCACGATGGCCGCCACCGCATCCCAGAGCGGGGCCAGACGCACGTGCTTCTTTTTCAGGGACTTCACATCGGAGTCAAACGCCGTGGTCACCTCGATGCGCTCAATCGCCATAATGCGCCTTCAGTTCGTCCAGACCGCCGAACTCCATCACGCCGTCATGGCAGAGCGCCTGCCGACGGGCCTCGGCGTTGCGCAGCCGCCGATTCTCCTCCTCCAGATCCATGAAGTGCTGTACGTCGTGACCGTTGAAAATAAAGTAGGCAGGCTGGTTGTTGCGCAGCACGGTCACGGGGTGGCCATCCGACACCTGCGCGAACGCGGCCCCGGCACCGCCGCGGCTGAACCTGCTGATCGGCACCATTGCATCGACCGGAACGGAAAACGACGTCATCACACGACCCTCCTTATCATTCACATGTATATATTCATGATAATAATCATGAAAAGCAGACGCCAACTAGCACCGTGCAGCGCGGACGACCCACGCAACATCTCCGCCCGCCAAGTCCAATAAGCTCGGGCATTCCACGCCGATGCGCCGAAGCGGCATCCGGCGACCACGCCGAAACAACACCGGCGCCTCACACCGCACAGACGCCGTCGGACGGCATCGCGCACCCGACACGCCGAGCGCCGCGGCCAGCTCCTAAGCGAGCGGCCCCCACCGACACCTCGGTTGCACACATTGCTAGACCGTGTTATCATCATTGCTAGACCGTTCTAGCACGGTCAGCTGCACACACGTCAAAGGAGACCAGCATGGATACGCCGCACATCGCGCTATCCCCACGGCGACAGGACGCCATCCTGGAACCGTACGCCGGAGACCCGCCCCGTACACGGACCGCCGTGCTCATCTTCCCCGGCGGGGGCTACCAGACCCACACCGATTGGGAATGCGAGCGGATGGCGCGCTTCTTCTCCGATCACGGCTTCGCCGCCTTCGTGGTCCGCTACTCGGTCGGCCCGGACACCGACTTCCCCGAGCTGCTGCGCCAGGCCTCGCAGGCGGTATGGCACGTGCGCCGGCATGCCGACGGCTACGGCGTCATGCCCGAGCGCATCGTCACCTGCGGGTTCTCGGCGGGAGCGCATCTGGTCACGATGCTCGCCACCCACTGGCATGAGGGCTACTGCACGGAGGGGACCGACATCCCCGCCGGCGGCAACCGACCCGACGCCACCGTCACCGGATACACGCCGACCACGTTCGAGGACTTCGAGGCCCGCAGCGGGCTCGACCCCGACTGCGACGACGGGCCGGGGCATCTCCTCTCGCACGCCCACGGCTTCGACACGCTCGCCGACCTCACCACCCACACCAGGGTGGACCGGCGGACGCCGCCCGCGTTCCTGTGGAAGACGACCGCGGATTTCCCGCCCGGAACCCTCGAATACGCCGCGGCGCTGGACAGGCAGCGCATCCCGTACGAGGTCCACGTCTTCACGGACCCGCAGCGCTGCGCCTCGGCCGCGGCATGGTCGCTGTCTCTTATACACATCTGACGCT
>ENA-OXVV01000345-OXVV01000345.1-human-gut-metagenome-genome-assembly--contig:-NODE-345-length-12719-cov-8.63282_pt1 | contig 12719 bp, 9 predicted proteins | sample MGYA00249252_ERZ652700 | MGnify/ENA primary metagenome ERZ652700 (study PRJEB26925, sample SAMN05826669) | human gut metagenome | biome: ENVO:2100002; feature: ENVO:00000062; material: ENVO:00002003... | reverse complement strand
TGGTACTGCACCCGACAGGGTGTGGGAGAGTAGCACGCCGCCGCATCCAACTTACGAATGCCCCCGACCACACGGCCGGGGGCATTTTTTTATCCTCCAACTATACTGATATTCCGTTATGCACTACTTCACCCCGAAACGTTGCGCTACGTCGAACAAGATCATGTATCACGACAAGGCGCAAGCCCAGCGAGCCGCCGATCAAAGTCTGATTGAGCGCGGGGCCGAGCTATGGGTGTACCGCTGCGAATACTGCGGGTGCTGGCATTTGACGCACCGTGATCCGCAATCCAGCTATCGCCATGTGCCGCTGAACCAGCAGCTTAAGCCGCATAGCCGCAAGAAAGGGTATAAGCCTCGGCGGAAGTAGTTTTCCTTCTCCGGCAGCCGTATGTCATCTCTCTCAAGATGGCGAAGCAACATCGCAGTCCAGTAGTGCTCAATAGCAATTGCCACTCGAACCGAACGACATGTCACGGTCCAGGAACGGGAATCAACATCGCCACCAAGCAGTAATTGCCTCGGTGCCTCACATCACCTTGGTGCTCTCGAGGTTGCGAATAATCCAATCATTGAATCGTATTACCGGCCTGCGCAGCAGTAGGCCAAGTAGAAGCGAAGGCACAAGGAAAAGGGCGAGCTTGCCCATGGAGACCCAATATTCCATGCCGTATGATCCGGCCATTGCCGAATGCATCGCGTCCACTGCATAGGGGAACAATAGCCATTTCGAGGCCGCCTGGAAGAATGAAGGCAATGTCTCGATGGGGAAGGTGCCGCCAGATCCTGCTACCTGCATCACCAGCAATACCACAGCAATCGCCTTGCCGATATCGCCAAACGACAAAGTAAGGGTGTACACGATATTCGAGAAGACCAATGCGGACAGCCATCCGACCATCAGGAACTGCACGGGATGCTCGCATTGCACGCCGAGATAGAACATGTCACCTAGGCATACGAGTGTGCCCTGCAACAGTGCCAGGAATCCAAATAGCATATATCGGCCGAAGTACTCCTGATACAAGTGCAGGCCAAACTGCCGCGCATTACCAGGCGAATCGGCACGAGGCTTCGTCAACACGTCCAATGCGGCAGCCGGGCCGGCAACCCGTCCGGCAATCATTGCCTCGCGCAAGCCGACCTCCGAGCCAAGAGGCAGGTCATTGCCGAACCCAAGAATCTTGGCCTTCTCATGATCGGAAACAGAGACTTTCATCATGGCAACCAGGATGATTGCGCCTACCCAGATAGACAGAATCGTGTAGAACGGAGCCATCGCGGAACCGTAGTTGGCCACTGGGTACAGCGGTATGCGATCTACCGCCACGGGAGCGGACAAGAGCGAAGCAATGGCATCAGGATCGGCTGTGGTAATCGAATCCAGATCAGTACTGCTACCACTGGCGATACCAGAAAGCTGTGCGGACAAATCGTCCAGCTTACTTGCCGAATGGTTCAGGTTGCCTGCGGCGTCGGTGAGCGTGGTTTGAATGTCTCTCAGGCTGGCCGATATGCCGCCGGACAGGTTGGAGACACTGTTGACAGTGGAAGACAGCCCATCAATAACCGAGCTTGCCTGATCGGCGACGTCACCCATCGATGCGGTCAGATTGTTGAGCTGCGGCTTCAGCGTGCTTTGATAATCGTTCGCGGCCTGTGTAACTGACTGTTTTGCGGCGGCGATCTGTGCCTTGATGTCTTTGAGTGTTTGGTCGGTGTCCGCTGTGCCATCAACCAGGCTCTGTGCGGCACGGCCCAAATCGTCGGCGACATTCTTGAGATCTTGTTGCGTCTGCGTGGCTTGGTCGGCTGCGGCATTGAGCTGCTTGGCAATCGTATCTCCACCGGCGGGCAGTGATGACGACTTGCCGGCAAGTTCGCGCAATGCCGAAGCGTAGGCGCCGAAGCTTGCGGATTGGTCGTTCACTTTGGTTTGCATGTCGGTGAGCGTGCCGGATATTTGGTCGGATTGCGAGCCAATACTGGCAAATGCGGTATCAAGCTGCTTGCTGACCGTATCGTATGAAGCTCCGGCCTGCTGCAGGGCGGTTTCGACGCCACTGGCGGCGCCAGACAATGCGGAATCCAGACTGTTCACTCCGTCGCGGGTTTGCTTCAATGCCTTTTTGGCGGTGTTTGCGGCAGAGCCAGTGGATCCCAGCAATTTGTCGGTCGAATCAATGATGCCGTTGGCCGCCCCTAAGAGGTTGGCATAGGAATCCATTTGTGAAGCCGCGACAGTCAACCTGGAGGACATGGTGGAGATATGGCTGGTGGCATTGTTGACGTACTGCGCCATCTGCGGGCTTTGCGCATAGTTGGACACATTGGAAACCAGATCAAGTGCCACGCTGGCGAGTGTCTTGACGAAGGTCTGGTCAATGGTGGTGGCTACCGTGCTGGCGCCTTGATCGGTGATATGCGGTGCAATTGGGTTGATTTTCTCATTGAGATAGTATTCGATTTTCGCGTGCTTGATGGTTGGCGAGAACACTGTCATCATGTCGGCGCTAAAACTCTTCGGGATGATGAGGGCGGCGTAGTAGGCGCCGGAATTCACGCCGTCGATGGCTTCGTCCTTGTCCACGAACTGCCAGTCGAGGTCATGATTGGCGCGCAGGGTATTGGTGACGGTCTCGCCAACGTTGATGGTGATTGGCATGAGATCGGACTTATATCCCTTGTCGACGTTCGCCACGGCAACTTTGAGTGCCTTGGTGTTGCCGTATGGATCCCAGCTGGCGGCGATGTTGTACCAGGCATACAGCGCCGGTACGATCACCAATCCCATGGCCACGATTACCGCGATTACATTGCGCGTGGATTGGCGCACATCGCGTGCGAAGATCTTCCAGATGAGCTTCATCGTGCACCTCCCTGTGCGGGGTTTGTGTCGGTGATGGTGGACTCCGATGATTTCGATGAATCCGATGAATCAGTGGAGCCCGTTCGCTCGAACGGCGTAAGTTGCTCGGTGACCTCTCCGATATCCGGGTCGGTATCCACAGCGGATTCCGCAGATGCTGCCTCATGCCGACCATGGGAGCGGAAGCGGCGCCATACATAGCCGTTGAGCATCACATCGCGGAATTCGTCGGCGTTCATCGCACTGACGCCCAGTTGCATCGCGTAGCTTTCGCGAGTGTATTCGACCACAATCAGGTATGCGTCGATAAGAATGATTGACAGAATCCACGACGTAAGCATCGCGATTTTTTCCTGTGTGACGAACAGCAGTATGAGGAACACGAACGGAAGAATAGTCAGCAGTGCCAAGCCGGCAACAATCATCATTGGGTATCTGGCGAAGAACCGGTGTGCACGGCGGGTGATGATGGCCTTGAGTTCCTTGCTGTCGGAAACCGTGCGGAACACGGATGCGAGGCTGACCTGTTCGTTGACCATGCTGTTGTGCTCGGTGATCATCAGATCAGTGTCTCCCAAGCGGCGGTCGAACAATGCGTTGAGATTCATGGCATAACGGCGCACCACAAGGCCTACGAACAGCGCTGCTGGCAGATACCAGAACAGGTGCAGCATGTCGAGCCAGTAATGGTTGCTGTATGCGCCGGCAATCGGCCCGCGCATCGCGTTGATGCCGTAGGTGAAAGGCAGCCACGGGTGCAGTTTGCGGAAGAAGTCGGGCATCATTTCGATGGGGTAGAGGCCAGAAGCTCCCGGAATCTGCACGATAACCAGAATCACGGCGATGGCTTTACCGATATGGCGGAATGCCACGGCCAGCGCATAGATGATATTGATATAGATGAACGAGCAGAATATGCCGGCCAAGATGAACAGCAATGGGTGCTCGCACTGGATGCCGAGGACCAAATCGCCCACGGTGGCAATGATGGCCTGCAGAAAACCAATGGTGACCAGAAGCATCCATCGGCCGAGGTAGGCCTGCTTGGCGTTGATCCGGCGTATGCTTTCGCGGTCGACCTCAAGCTTATAGATGGCGATGAGCACGAAGCCGCCTACCCAGAGCGCCAGATTCGTGTAGAACGGGGTGACGGCCGAGCCATAGTTATCGATGGCGTACACGACCTTGGTGGTCAGGGTGACGGGCGAACCCATGAATTCGCCGAATCCCTTATCGTCCAAGTGCATCGTGTCCCTGATCTTCTGGTAGACGGCGGAGCTATCAAGCGTGGCAACATCGGTGCGCACGGTGGATACGTCATCGATGATCTGGTTCAAGGAATCCTGCGCGCTGCCTATGGTGGTTCTGGTCTGGGCGATGGTGCTGGACAGCTGGTCGAAGAGGCCATTGGTCTGGTCAAGAGTGCCTGAGAGCGAGGTCAGCGTGCCGCCCAGCGTGCCGTTTAGCGCGGCGAAACTGTTCAGCGATGAAGTAAGTGACGGCATCACTGTGCCGGTCAGCGAACTCCGTGCGGTGTTCAACGCCGCAATGCCGCCGGTGGCGGTGCCGCTCATGGCACCGGAAAGATTGGTGGTGGCGCTCTTGCCGGAGTCGATGAAACGGGTGGTGTCTTCGTGAAAGGTGTTGATTTTCGCTTGCTGCGTGCTGATGGCGTCATCGACCGCGTTGATGTGATCCCAGATGCGCTTGCCGGTCGGATCAGTGGTGTCTGCACTGATGCCGGCCTTATTCAATGCGTCTTTCAACGTGTCGAGGGAAGTGGCGGTTTTGTCGAGCGGACTGTTCAGGGCGTTGGTAATAGTGTCGACGGAATTTTGTGCAGTGTTGAAGGATTGATTGATGGTACCGGCTGCATTGTTGACGTTCACCGTCAGTCCGGAAAGTTGTGCGGAGCTGGTGTCCAGTGCGCTTACCAGCGAGGCCGCGAATACTTGCGAGCCGTCCTGTGTCTCGGCCAGCAACGCTCCGGATTGCTGGGAGGCTTGCTGCGCTGCGGTGATGCTGCGCTGCAATGAGGCCGTAGTACTGCGGGCGTCGGCCAGAGCTGTGTCTGACTGATTCAATGTGGTGCGTAGATCCGTGAGCGCGTCCTGCACCGTGGCAATGGTGGAGAGCACACTGCCGAGATCGGCGACCACATTGTTTTGCGTGCTATTGGTGGCTTGGTCGAGGTCGTCTCCCGCTTGAGAGATGGCGGCGGCAACGGTGTTGCTCACCGTGGTTACGAATGTGGAGTTGATTTGCTCGTCAATGGTGGTTGCACCGGTGTCCGTGATTTTCGGGGCAATGGCGTTCTTTTTCTCGTTGACGTAGTACTTGATCTTCGGTTGTTTGGAGGTGCCGGTCAACGAATCGACCAGGCTGGCGCTGAAGTCTTTTGGCAGCACAATCGCCGCGTAGTAGTCGCCGGTTTGCACGCCCTGTACGGCCTGCTCTTCGTTGCTCACAAACCGCCAGCCGAGTTGGTCGTTATGTTTGAGCTCTATGACCACCTGCTTGCCGGCATTGAGATGGCCAACCAGATCATTGGTGGTGCCGCGGTCCTCATTGGCGACGGCGACTTGCAGGTTGCCGGTGGCGGAATAAGGATCCCAGTTGGCAAGGATGTTGAACCATGCATACAGGGAAGGCAGTACTGCGACACCTAATGTCACCACTGCGGCAACGGGATTGCGGAGAATGCGTTTGCAGTCACGCAGAAATACTTGCCATACCGTGCGCATCCAGCCCCCTCTCGGTCTCTTGTCCTCGGCGCTCCAATCCAGCCATAATGCAGTCTATTCCGGCCGCTCGTGATTTATCGGATAAAGCGCAGCTGCAAGGCGAAAAAACGGCCACCCAGTGTCCGAATGGCGGATGCATGTTCTGGACACTGGGTAGTGCTGGCGCATTACTTATCCAGCTGGAAACCTTGAGCTGCAGCCTTGTCCAGCAGTGTTTTGCCGTTGACGCCCTGACGGCTCACCGAGACGATTTGATCGCTGAACGCATCCACGGGCCGATCGGCCTGGCGCAAATCGTAATACTGGTGCACCTTGTTGTCGAAGTCAGGCAATTGCTCGAGCATGCCATCGGCGTCGGCAGGATAGGTGTTGTCAAAGAACTGCATGCTGCGCGGCATGCGGGGCTTCAACGTGGGCTCCTGATCAGGCTTGCCGAGAGCCAGACCCAGCACCGGATAGGTGTATTCCGGCAGGTTGAGCAGATCGATCAGAGCGGGGATGTCATTGAGCAGCGAGCCGAGAATCACGCCGCCGAGACCCAGCGAGTAGGCCGCGGTCTCCATGGCGTGCAGAGCCAGCACGGCGTCGTTCTGGGCCTGAGTGAAGCGATAGCTGTACTTGAGATGGAATTCGTCAGAGGCCGGGTCAATGCCCTTGCGTTGGGCGATACGCGCGTTGCGATGCTCGTCGATGACGAACACGTACAGCAGCGGGGCTGTGGCGATATACGGCTGGTTGCCGATTTCGGCGAGGCGGGCCTTGATTGCCGGATCGCTGACGCGGATGGCGGACCAGTCATTGAGGAACTGGCTGGAAGCGGCGTGCTGTGCGACGGTTTCCAGAGTGGCAGTGGCGTCGTCGTCAATGGGCTCGTCCTTGAACTTGCGGATGGAACGACGATTCAGCAGGGTTTCGATAGTTGCATTGGTAGCCATGACTGTATTGTCGCACGGCTCGCGTGCATAGGGGATGTCGGTTGTCTCACAGTGAAATATACATAGTGAGACATTGGTGCCAGCGGTTCAGGCGCTTAACGAGAAGCCTTGCGGTGGCGTCGCTCGACAAACGCTTGAGAACCCTGATTAGACAACTGCGAAACTATTGCGCCGAATGCCGCTGAGATGGCGGCAAATGCCAAGCTCATGGCCAGGCCTTGCGGTGCGTCGGCAGCCAGTCCTTTGATCACATTGCGGCGCGCGGCGCCCTTGTCCCAGGCTATCTGAAACAGCTTGCCCGCAACCAGACCAGCCAAGGCCGGCACTGCCGACTTGACGAGCTTGTCGCCCAGAGAGTCGGGGTCGTTGAGACGTTGGTTGCGCAAGTCGTCCACCTTCTGATCGATGCGGTGCAGTCCCTCGACAACGCGATCGGCGTCAGAGGCAATACCGGTGTTCGTTTCGTCACTCATGACTATCAGTCTAATCGCAAAAGATGGGATGTTCGGTGGAGTTGCCAAGCTGTGCAGACTAGAGTGGAGGCATGAGCGAACAACACATGGACGGCACTGTGGCTGTTGATGCATCTTGCGGCAAGGCGGGGTTCTTGGTATTGCTGCGACATGGTCAAACTTTTTGGAGTGAATCCGGGCAGCATACCGGGCGAACGAACATCCCTCTGACTGAGGTAGGCAAGCAGCAGGCTATGGATGCGGGGGCGCGATTGCGCGAGGCCTTCCCCGAAGGCTTTGACCCTGAGTGTGTGTTCTCCAGCCCGTTGAAACGCGCATGCCAGACCGCGGAACTCGCAGGTTTTGCACAGCATGGCATACTCGACGGCATCGCCGAGTGGGATTATGGCCGTGCCGAAGGGCGTACCCGTCAACAGGTGAGCGAAGCCAGTGGGTTCTCTTGGGATGTGTGGCGTGACGGCCCGCGCTCGCTAACCCCCACGCTGGAGGGCGATTGGGTGGATACTTTGCCGGATGGTGAGCAGGTCAATGTGCATTCCGGAGCTGGAGAAACACTGGACGAGGTCGCGGCGCGGGCCAGGGCTGCCATCGAAGAAGTGACGCCGTTGCTGCAGTCGGGGCGGAACGTGCTATTGGTTGCGCATGCCCATATTCTGCGTATCCTGACCTCGCAATGGCTGAACGTGGATCCGCGATTCGCGCGTCTGCTGCGATTGGATACTGCGCATTACTCGGTGCTGAGCGTGTATAAGGGCGATAACGTCATCGAACGGTGGAATGCCTGAGCTGAGCCGTAGCGGGCTGGCTTGACGTTTCTTTGGCGCAAATGCAGTGACTGCGTTCTGTTTTGAGCCGTGAGCAGACGGGGCGTGTGCGTCATCGCCTCTGCAAACGATAGCTTCGGCGTGTTGCGCAACGGGATAAATGGCCGCGCATGAGGTATGGATTTTGCATGTTAGCGCTCTCATTGTTGCCAACGCTTGCATTGCTGCCGTCGGCGGAAACCGACTGATCTATCGGGAAATTGGTCAACTGCACATGCTTCTGTAGTGCTTTTTGGCGCGCCGATAATGCCATCGTTTGCAAAAAAGCGCGAACCATTGCACAATAGGTCATGTCGATAGTCGTGAGGGTGCTGCTAACGGCACTCTGGCCGACCGGAGATCGGGCGGGTCGACGATGAAAGAGAAAGGTTCGATGATGAATCGTACAGTGAAGTCAGCGGTCGCAGTGGCGGCCATCGCTGCAATGTCCCTCGGAACCCTTGCCGCTTGTGGAAGCTCCACTTCCGGCGACGACTCCAAGGGCAAGGTCTACTACCTGAACTTCAAGCCGGAAGCGGCTGATCAGTGGGCCGCTCTGGCCAAGGAGTACACCAAGGAGAAGGGCGTTGATGTCAAGGTCCAGACCGCGGCCTCCGGCACCTACGAGCAGACCCTGAAGTCCGAGATCGCCAAGACCGAGGCCCCGACCCTGTTCCAGGTGAACGGCCCGGTCGGTTACCAGAACTGGAAGAAGTACACCGCCGACATGTCCAACACGGATGTGTACAAGGAGCTCACCAACCAGGATGTGGCTCTCAAGGATGGCGGCAAGGTTGTCGGTGTTCCGTACGTGATGGAAACCTACGGCCTGATCTACAACAAGGACATCCTCAACAAGTACTTCGCCCTCGACGGAGCCAAGGCCACTTCCATGGACGAAATCGATAATTTCGATACCCTGAAGGCAGTTGCCGACGACATGCAGGCCCGCAAGGACGAGCTCGGCATCAAGGGTGCATTCACCTCCGCCGGCTTCGACTCCAGCTCTGACTGGCGTTTCAAGACCCACTTGGCCAACCTGCCGCTTTACTACGAGTTCAAGGATGACAACGTCACCGAGCAGCCGGCCAAGATCAAGGGCACCTACCTGCCGAACTACAAGAAGATCTTCGACCTGTACATCACCGACTCCACCACCGAACCCACCCAGCTGAGCGCCAAGACCGGAGATGATGCGAACTCCGAGTTCGCGCTCGGCGAGGCCGCCTTCTACCAGAACGGCACCTGGGCCTGGACCGACCTGCAGAAGGCCGGCATGAAGGCCGAATCCGTGGGTATGATGCCGATTTACATCGGTGTCAAGGGCGAGGAGAAGCAGGGTCTGGCCACCGGTTCCGAGAACTACTGGTGCATCAACGACAAGGCTTCCGATGCCGACAAGAAGGCCACCGAGGACTTCCTGTCCTGGGTGATTACCTCCGACACCGGCAAGAAGGCCATCTCTCAGGACATGGGCTTCACCACTCCGTTCAAGACCTTCGATGACGTCAAGTTTGACAACCCGCTGACCGAAGCCGCTGTCGAGGATCAGAAGTCCGGCAAGACCCAGGTCTCTTGGAACTTCACCATGATGCCGTCCGAAGAGTGGAAGAACAAGGTCGGCCAGGCACTGCTCGAGTACGCGCAGGGCACCGGCAAGTGGGATGCCGTCAAGACCGCCTTCGTGGACGGCTGGGCTTCCGAATACGAGGCATCCCACTGATTCCAGTCGGCATCAGTGATCAACCTCGATAACTGAATCTGCGGCGCCCTACCCAATTTCCTTCTCCGGGGCGCCGCGCTTACCTCCCTACTCCACCTTGTGTGTCTCCTTTCCTATATCACTGAAGGCCACCGTCCGTTTGGGCGGTGGCCTTCAGTGTTGCCTGGCGTTTGGTTGCTGGCCGGCTGTTGTGCTAGCGGGTTCTGGCTAGCGGATCTTGGCGGTAGAGGAACGAACCACAAGGTGAGCTGGCGCCACGACGTACGGTTCGTCGACGGGCTTTTCCTCGATGAGGTCGAGCGTCATGTGCGCGGCTTTGCGGGCCATGCCTACTGGATTCTGGCGAATCGTGGTCAGGCCGATGTCGTCGGTGTAGAAGCTGTCGTCATAGCCGATAAGCGATACATCGCCCGGCACGGAGAGACCGTTGCGCTCCAGCTGGAACATGAGCGGCAGAGCAATGCCGTCTTCCTGGCAGGCGATGGCAGTGGGCAGCTTAGGCAGACTCATCAGTTGGGTGACCACATCGCTGATTTGGTAACGGCCGGCATCATCCACCTTGCAGACGATGACCTGCGGTTCGATGCCCTCGTTGCGGCAGCATTCCGTGAAGGCGCCGAATCGGTTTTGCACGGAGAAGTTGAGCGACACATCGCGGTCGGTGCTGATATATGCAATATCGCGGTGGCCAAGGTTGATCAGATGGCGAGCCGCTAGCGTGGAGCCCTGTACATCGTTGATGTTGACGGCGGCGGTGAACCCACGCACTTCAGGATCGACCGAGTTGATGCCGATGATCGGCACATCCGCCGAGGCCAGCTGAGTGATTTCGTTATTGTCGATGTCGAAAGACACCACGATAACGGCATCCGCGTTGCGGCGTACTGGCAGCATTTCAAAGAATTCGCGGCGTTCCTCGATGCTGGAGATTTGGAATACCGAAATATCGTATCCCGCAGCATGCAGCACTTCGTTGAGCCCCTCAATTACTGAAGCGGTGAACCATAGGCGAATGTGACCACTCATCAGTACCGCGATGCGCAGTGATCGGCCTGATTTCAAGGCCGCTGCCGAACGGGACAGGGAAAAATTGAGTTCGTCGGCGATGGCAAGCACGCGCTCGCGGGTTTTAGTCGAGACCAGATCCGGTCTGGTGAACGAGCGTGACACAGTGGAAATGGATACGCCGGCCTTCTGGGCGACATCTTGGATACTTGTGGTCATAACAGCCCCTTTGCCTTGCAAAACGCGAAGCGGACACAACTGGCTCCAGTGTACATGGTGATTGGGCAATTTGCACAATGACAACGATTGTATTACAAACGTTTGCAGATAGTCTATTATTATGCAGAAACGTTGGAATTTAGCTATTTTGTGAAGTGAAAGATAATTGCTCTGATGAGATGTAGTTGCATGTAGAAACGCTGTAAATGACAACGTTTGACATATGGTTGTCGAGTGTTTACCATGAAGCTTAGGCTTGATTGGCGGGATTCGCGAACGTGTGTTCTGCTTGACGGGCTGGAATTGAGTTGAACTCCGCGCTCGGCGCACGATGCAGTGCAGTGTTGCGGACTCAAGGAGGAGGAAAGTCATGATCAGCATGGCGGGCAAGGCAATACGCCGGTGGTGGGCGCTGTTTGCGCTACCCACGTTTGCCGCATTCATCATCGGGTTTTTGGTGCCCTTCATCATGGGCGTCTACTTGAGCTTCTGCGAATTCACCACCGTCACCGATGGCGAATGGATAGGGCTCAAGAACTACACCAAGGCGCTGAAGGACAAGGAATTCCTGCACGCATTGGGTTTCTCCACTGCATTCACCATCGTGACCACCATCGTGATCAACGTGATCGCTTTCGCCATCGCCTATATGCTGACCAAGGCGATCAAGGGCTCCACGCTGTTCCGCTCGGTGTTCTTTATGCCGAACCTGATCGGCGGCATTATCTTGGGCTACATCTGGCTGCTGCTGCTGAACGGCGTGCTGGCCCACTGGGGCCGCGCCTTGACCTATAAGGCATCCTACGGATTCTGGGGTTTGGTCATTCTGGTGTGCTGGCAGCAAATCGGTTACATGATGATCATCTATATCGCCGGCTTGCAGGCGCTGCCCACCGATGTGCTGGAGGCGGCGGCCGTGGATGGTGCCAATGGACGGCAGACCATGTTCCGTATCATCATTCCGTTGATGATGCCGTCCATCACGGTCTGCTCCTTCCTGACCGTGACCAACGGTTTCAAGCTGTACGATCAGAACCTCGCATTGACTAATGGTGCGCCGAGCAATATGTCTGAAGGCCTGGCGCTGAACATCACCCGCACCTTCTACGGCCGTATGGGCTGGGAGGGCGTCGGCCAGGCGAAGGCCGTGCTGTTCTTCATTCTGGTTGCGGTAATCGCCCTTATTCAGAACAAGCTCACCACGAGCAAGGAGGTGGCAGCCTGATGAACGAGAACAAGCCTGTGAAGCACGGCGCGTTGTGGACTGTCCTGTTCGCCGTCGTCTCTCTATTCTGGATCTTCCCGATTGTTCTGGTGTTGATCAACTCCTTCAAACAAAAGGCGTACATCTCCAAGAATGCGTTCTCTTTGCCGGCGGGCAAGGCGTTCGTGGGATTCGAAAACTATGTGCGCGGTGTTGAGACTACGCAGTTCTTCGCCTCGTTCGGTTGGACGCTGCTGATCACGGTTGGCTCGGTAATCCTGATTCTGGTGTGTACTTCGATGTGCGCGTGGTGGATCGTGCGCGTGAACAACTGGGCGGCCAAGCTTCTCTACACTCTATTCCTGTTCAACATGATTGTGCCGTTCCAGATGGTGATGTTCACCCTCTCCAAGATTGCTGACATGCTGAAGCTCAATACCCCATGGGGTCTGTGCATTGTGTACCTCGGATTCGGCGCCGGTCTGGCCGTGTTCATCTTCACCGGTGTGATCAAGGGCATTCCGGCCGAGCTTGAGGAATCCGCCATGATTGATGGCGCTTCCGTTCCGCGTATCTTCTTCCAGATTGTGGTGCCGATTATGAAGCCGTCGATTGTTTCGGTGGCCATCCTCGAAGCCATGTGGATCTGGAACGACTACCTGCTGCCATACCTGACGCTCGACCTAGGTAAGTACAAGACCATTTCGGTGGCTGTGCAGTATCTCCTGTCTCTTATACACATCT
>ENA-OXVV01000282-OXVV01000282.1-human-gut-metagenome-genome-assembly--contig:-NODE-282-length-14382-cov-11.6397_pt1 | contig 14382 bp, 14 predicted proteins | sample MGYA00249252_ERZ652700 | MGnify/ENA primary metagenome ERZ652700 (study PRJEB26925, sample SAMN05826669) | human gut metagenome | biome: ENVO:2100002; feature: ENVO:00000062; material: ENVO:00002003... | reverse complement strand
AGTTTTACAGAGGAACAACGAATATTCCCTCATATGGGAATGGTATATATAAGAAAGACACCCTTGTAAAGTATGAATTTAACACTACAGATGAACATGGCAATAAGATTATGGACAAGATGTCAAGGGAAGAAACCCTGCAGGCGATGAAGGACATCGGTTCGCAGTATGGAGATGCGGTTATTGTTGAATTTTCGGGAGATGGAATGGCTGCACTTGTGGAAAACAAGAAAGGTATAGTGGATGCCAATGTAACACAGGAGCAGCGGGAATCAATGGAGGCGAGAAATGCAGCGTTCCAAAAAGAAATTACGCAGGTTGATAACTCACTAGAACTTCCGGCATATTCCGGAATGTATGGTGCAGACAAGGCGGTTGCATCTGCGGTGGAGAACTGCAGCAAAGAGGAACAGGGATTTGTGTATGATATCATCCGTCAGAATTTCCTTGTTGGAAATACTGGCTCTATGACAGAGGAAGAACGGCAGGCAAATATTTCACTTGGTATGAAAAAAGCGGAATATGCGGCAGAGAATTTTATCCCGGAAGATAGCAGAAAACCATTTTTGGAAGCAATGGAGTCTATCGCAAAGCTTGCGAGCGCAGGAAAAGCTGACAATAACGGAAATATGGACTATGGAGTAGGGAAAGGTACATATCTTGGACATGGTAGCAATATTGTAAAGACTACAAATGCGCTTGATATGATGAGGACGATGGACGGCAGTGCATACACGGAATATCAGAAGATTAGTAAAGAAAGCAGCAATGAGGACAGACAGCTTAATGCATTAAAATACCTTACAAATTGGTATGAAGGGGCAGTGAAAAAGAATCCTTCGATGGTTGATAATTACGAAAAGCAGTCGGAGGAATATGTGGAGAAAAATGTAAAAGATCAGAAGCTGGATGCAACTTTTTCAGATATAAAGACAGAGAATAAAGCGGCTTTTTTTGAAAGTCTGAAAGTGTTCCAGAATAATAATCCTAATTTTCTCTCATCTATCATAAATCGGGAGCTGGCATCTAAATTTTGGAGCATTTGATAAACGTAGATTGGAAAAGTTATAATTGCTCGGAAAATGGAAGATAACAACAATAAAGTGTAGAGTGTGCCTTTCACATAGGGACACTTGTTACAAGCAATATTGTAAATGATACAAGTGGAGATTAAGGCACAAATATGATAAAAACAAAAAATATTTCAGAAATGTTGACTTCTTTAATTGAGGAGTATCGTTTTAATAAAAATACTCTTTCAAAATATTTAGAAATAACTGAAGAAACAGTAGATTGAGTAGTAATGGGCAATGTGGAATGTTTGCCAGATGATCCTGCATTGCGTCTTAAAATACTTAGTAAAGTAGGATTTCTGTATTTTGGAGCGATTGAAGATAAGGATAGGCAATTAAGCGGTTTTTTGGAAGTGCTTGTTTCCTATCATGGCATATCCAAGCTAACGATAGCAAAAATGGCTGGTGTTGAGGAACAGGATATTGACAGGCTTTTAGCCAATCCACCAGAAAAAGTTGAAATCGAAGTAAAATATAAAATTGCTGTGACGGTTATGGAATTGCGATTTTGGCTAAAAGATTGTGAATCACCGATATAATCGGGATTTGTGAGTAGAGGGCACTTATGAAAAATAAAAGTATCAATCAAGTTTCCATAATAAATGGTGAAGATGGTCCCACAAGTGTTTTTATATTTGGAGAAGCTCAAAAGCAATCTCTAAAGATTAGAATCCGAAATGCTATCTATCAATCCAGACGAAAAAGGATAGAAAAGAGAATAGCGGCCAACCCGCATACCCTTGCGGAAGTGGTGCAATACGCAAAGGTTCATTATGATTTAGTGGAAATCAATCCTGCCGCAACAAATTGGATAGAACGACAGAAAAATCTAAAAGCTAGTTTGATTATGCAGCATAAACCAGAACTTTTGGGCCAAAGGAAGGATATTCCAAAACCAGATTTTCATAATGAAGAATCTGTTAAAAATTTTTTGAATGAAATGGAAATTAGAAATAAATTGATTGACCAAATGCCTGATAATGTAATTCCCATGGATTTTCATTTATATGAAATAAAAATTGGTGAGGATTTAATGGAAATAGAGGTAGATTATACCTGGAATATATTTGGAATATCTTACTCTGGAAATAAGTCGGTCATAAAAAGGTTTAAGAAAATAGCCAGAGATTTATATTGTTATTATGGTGTCAGTGAGGAGGATATAAAGAACCGGACAAAAAGATATTCTTCACTGGTAACGGAATTGAGTTCATAATTCAGAATTTTAAATAGAAGTAGGATTTCTGTATTTTGGAGCGATTGAAGATAAGGATAAGCAATTAAGCGGTTTTTTGGAAGTGCTTGTTTCCTATCATGGCATATCCAAGCTAACGATAGCAAAAATGGCTGATGTTGAGGAACAGGATATTGACAGGCTTTTAGCCAATCCGCCAGAAAAAGTTGAAATCGAAGTAAAATATAAAATTGCTGTGACTGTTATGGAACTGCGATTTTGACTAAAGGATTGTGAGTTACCAATATAATCATGTGGTGCTTGGGAAACTGGTGGAATAACAGGAAATGTAATTAGAATAAAGAAAGATAGAAGGCGAGTAGCGGATTGGTGTCTGCTGCTCACTTTTCGTTTATGGGTATATGTCGCAATACGACTTTTGAAGTGTTGTATTGCAATCTGTTTTCGGGTATTTCTCGTTGGTATCATTACCATAAAAGCGAGGTGAATTCCATGAAAACAGAGAAGAAGGAAATCAATATACAGATTGGAAAAAGGTTGCAAACCGCCAGAGAAAACAGTGGATATACGCAGGAAGTTTTTGCAGAGACGCTGGATGTAGGGGTAGAGCATTATCGCAAAATCGAAAGTGGTGTCTATGGTTTACAGCCGGAGAAAATGCTGATCTTGTATGAGAAGTACAGGATTGAGCCGACTTATCTGGTTACGGGGGATACAAATCATAAGGTTGATATTGAACTGTTCCTTGCAAACTGTAGCAGGGAGGAACGGGATGCATTTATAGATCGTATGCTTGCGTATATGAGAAAGCTGATGACAGGCCGTTAAAGCAGCACAGTCTCCGGGATGTATATTTGATCAATATATTTTGAGAAGGAGACGATTTATGAGGGTAGCAATCTGCGATGATAATCAGCAGGACATTGAAAGGATCAGACGCTATACACTGCGTATGATCGACTATGCGGTGGAGTATGTGTTTTATACCAGACCGGAAGAATTATTGAGGGAATGTGCAGATGCGGAGCAAAAGCCGGATATGTACATTCTTGATATTGAGATGCCTGAAATGGACGGACTTGCGGTGGCAAAACAGATCCGTGAGATAGATTCCAAAGCATTGCTGGTGTTTCTTACCAGCTATACCAAATACATGCCAAGTGTATTTGAAGTTGTCACATTTGATTTTATTCCAAAACCAATCTCAGAAGAAAGGCTCCGTGTGCTGTTTGAGAAGGCAGGAACCTATCTGAATCTGACCAATCAGAGTTTTTCATTTAGTTACCGCAGGGTGCGGTATAGTCTGAAGTTTGACGAAATCCTGTATCTGGAAAAGCGGGGGCGTCAGGCGATAATCCACACAAAGAAAATGAAATATCAGTCCAACATGAACCTGAATGAAATATGGGAGAAACTGGACGAGCGCATGTTTGCCGCCGTTCATGGCTCTTTTATCGTTAATTTGAAACATGTTCATTCCGTATCCAGCGGCATGGTCATGCTTACAGACGGCACAGAGCTGGGAGTGACAAGAGGGTACCGGAAGGAGCTGACGGAAAAGCACATCGCATTTGTGCAGGGAGGAATGTGACATGGCATTATATGGGGTGAGGCTTGTCATAAATCTTTTTGACCTCTGCATTTACCGCAGGTATTTAGAGGAGTTCATTGGAAACAGAAAAACTTCCATGGAGTTTTCTGTTCTTCTGCTGATAGTGTGCGAGCTGATTGGAAGTGCGGTGAACCAGATGGGGATAAGCTGGCTGAATTTTGTGACGATGGTGGCGATTCTCTGTGTATATGTCTGCCAGTATGAGGCAAGGATTGTAAGCAGGCTGATTGCGGTTCTGCTGTATATGGGGATTATGGGAGTTGCAGAACCGTTAGGATATTTGTTTAATAAGGCATTCATGGAAAAGGTGTTGGACGATACCACGGTTTCATATTATTTTATCGTGTTTTTTATGGCACTTTTGAAAGCAACAATTGTGGAGGTGTTTTGCAGACTGAAATCTGGAAAAAGCATTCGACTATCAGCAATGCCAAAAGAAACGCAATATATGTTGACAATGATACCTTTATGCAGCCTGATCAGTTGCTTTTTACTGATAGAGGTTGCAAAAGAATTAATCTCGGCACAGATGGTCGTGCTGTGCATGTGCATCATCTTTGTCATTATCATCACTAATTATGTAATTTTTCTGATGATTGAAAAGTATACGACAGTGGAAGAAAAACAGCACGAAGAGGAAATGATCCAGAGGGAAATCTTATACCGGAACGAATACTATCAGGACATGGAACGGTATCAGGAACAGATACAGGACATCCGGCTGGCAGAAGAGATCATTTATTCCGCAAATCCTGTGGTGAATGCCATATTAAAAGTAAAAAGCGTAAAGGCAAAAGAGAAAGAGATACCGATGCAGGTTACAACGCTGCTCCCCCAGAGAGTATCCGTAGATATCGGGGACATGGGTGTTCTGTATGGGAATCTTTTGGATAATGCGATAGAGGCAGCGATGGCAGTGGAACAGGAAAAACGGTATGTTCATGTGGAATCAAAGTTTCAGGAGGGCAGACTGCTTTTATCCATTAAGAACAGCAAGCCATCCGGGACAAGTTCCTGTCAACAGACAAGCAAAAAAGATAAAATAAAACACGGCAGGGGAATCCGTTCGGTGCGGAAAGTGGCAGAAAAATACGGTGGGGAGCTGATGTTAAAGGATCAGGGGGAACATTTTGAGGCAGTCCTTCTGCTCAACGGAGTTGCAAAACTGGAGTGAGACTGCAACTTATTACAGCAAACCTGCAACTTGTTACAGATAGATTGATTTTTACATGGAAACTGTTAGAGTGAAAACATCAAAAAAAGGAGGGTTTTACTAAAAATGAAGAAAAGAAACTGGATGTACCGACTGAGCAGCAAATCCATGAGCGTGATGGCAGCACTGGCACTTATGGTGACAACCATGGCAACGAACCGTTCCTGCATGTGGTATCTGGGACAGGACAAGATGCCGGAAGATTCCAAAAAACTCAGAAGGTTTTAAATCATGACGAAATGGCTCAGCCACCGTATGGTTGAGCGGGGAATCATAAAAGAGGAGGAGCAGGAATTATACCAGTTTGGAATACGCAATGGTATGATCCTGCTTCTAAACGTTGTGACAGCACTGGTCATCGGCCTGCTTACAGAGCAACTGGCGGTTGTGGCAGTGTTTACCCTGTCTTTTATGGTTCTTCGCAGTTATACCGGTGGATATCACTCAGACAGCAGGATTTTCTGTTATCTTGGTTCTAATCTGGTGTTGCTGGTTCCGGTTTATACACAGGCTGTGTTTTACAAGACATCGCTGGCATGGCTGCTGGCAGTATTGCTGGTGTCCGCAGGGATCATTTTTTTACTCAGTCCCATGCACAGCAAGAACCGGAAGCTGGATAAAGAGGAACAAAAGCATTTTGGCAGAAAAGCAAGGCTGATCGCAGCTTTGGAACTGGCTGTGCTTGGCATTTTGTGGCATGCAGGCCAGATACCGTATGCTTACGCTGTTTATACGGGAATCTTCATCACGGCACTGTTCATGCTCGTAGGAAAAGCACAGTTATGGATACAATCACATACCGAAAATGGATAGTCCTTTCCGAACATGCGGAAGGGACTTTTTTTCTGGAAAACGGGAGGGATGACAATCCAAGACGGTAACTTATTACAGGTACCGTAAGACTTATTACACTTATATTGAAGCGAACTTTCTTTCCAAGTATAGTACCGCAAAAAGGCTTAGGAGAAGAAAGGCGTGGCATGTTTTTGGGAATTCATGCCGCACCGGATTGCAGGGGGCGGCAGAAAGGGAAAAGTTCATAAGGATAACATCCGGGTGCAGTTTTGCATGCTTTATTTTGCATGGGAACAGCACCTTTTTTTATTGTCTTTTTCCAGTAAAGCAGAACCCAGAGGTCCGCCAGATGTCCTTCATTTCAAAAAAATTACGAAATGGAGGACATTTGAATGTCAGAATGGATCAGAATCAGAGTCAAGGATTTTTATAAAGATGCAGTTGGTGAGCTGGAATACACCTATGTGACCAGAGAAGTCTACGAGGCACTTGTCGATACGTTCCGCAAAGAAGCCCACGCACAGGAAATGCGGGATATCAGACATACGACCAAGGACGGATATACAGAAGGAGAAACGGAAGATCTGGTGGAGCTGACTGGGGAATCGGTAGAGGATACGGTCATCCGGCAGATGGAAATAGAAACCCTGCAGAAAGCAATGCAGTCACTCACCCCAGTGCAGAGAGAGCGGCTGCATTTTTATTTTTTTGAGGGCATGACATACCGGCAGATTGCAGCGAAAGAAGGGGTCGGAGAGAAGAACATCCGGGAGAGCATAAACGGTGCGGTAAAGAAAATAAAAAAATATTTTGATTAATACCCCCTCAAAACGTGTTTTTCTGTGAGTACCTTATGAGAGGAACTTTTTCTGGACAGATGGTCTCTTCCGGGAATCCTCTCATGTCTCGTGTGTGGATACGACACAGGCAGACAAAACGCACATTGAAAAATGCCGGAGAGGAATGCAGGGCTCCGAGCGCAGGATGGAATCACGCCATATCCTGCCAGCCATATCCAGCAGTTCAGATACGTTAGCCGTTTCATGAGCCGTAACCGGGGCGCAGTGACACTCCTGCAGCAATCGGGCAGATGTTCTTTCTGCCAGCCATGCTGTGAAAAAGATCGCATCTAAGGAGCCGAGCGGGAAAGCCGGGGTACAGCCTGTCTGTGGTGGACAGGCGCGAAGAGGGGAATGGCCTATAATGATACACCTTGAGATTAGCCAGCACGCAGTGGTGGAGGTGAGATACCTGTGATGTCTGCCTGGCCGAGTGGCAGGGACCAAAGACAGTCTGGACTGACTGCCCATGAAATGCCGGCTTTGGGATTTTTTCTTCTCTGTTTTGGCGGCGTTTTGGTTCCGGGGAGTAGTGACGAATAGGGACAGACACTTTTTATTTATGAAGTGAAGGATTATGACAGTAAGACTTAATTACAGAAACCATGCGGCGGAGGGGAACTTCCGCCGTATTCTTGTGGAGTTAAGAAAAGCTGAAAAATGGGGAATGGAGGAAAACAGGAGATGAAGAAAGAAGATACCGAAATGATGTTAAGGATTTTTGAAACGGAGAGGGCAGGATATGCCTATCTTTATCCGAGTGATGGAGGGGAGCGGAAAGAGGACTATATCTCGACCACGGCAGAAAATATCGCAAATTATATCGGCAGCCACATGTTTGAAGCCGAAAAGATCGTCATCACAGATATGTGTGACAGGCTGATATTAGATACCTGCGGCTATTTTATCAATAGCTGTCACAATCTGGAATTCTGTAAGGAAATCCATCCGTTCTTAATCCCGATCCAGATGGGAGAAAAGGACGCGGGAGAGGTGCTTTCAGTCAGCAGGGATGTATCGGAACAGTATTTCCGGGAAGAAGATGAGGCTGCAACCATGGCTGAAATCGGGATGATGTAAAGGTGTTTCTTCTGGGCAAAAGTGTTTGGCTTGGGAGAATGAATTTAACGTTCTTAAATTGCGGGAGGAAAAAGGGAAAAGATGATGGAAGGCGGAGCGAATGAGGTGCGGTATAAGATTGCCGAATTTCTCTTAAAAAGGATGCATGAAGATAAGCTGTTAACCGAGGAAGAATGGGAAAAAATACGGGTTTTGAATGTCAAGACTTTCTCCCCGGAATTAGCAAAAGTATATCTGTAATAACACTGGATATATAAAGGACTATGTGGTAGTGTATGTTGCTGACAGGTAGTGCAAACCCTTGAAAATACTGGGAAAGGAGAAAAAAGCATGGCAAAAAAAGTGACTGTCATAAAGGCAGCAAAAGCGCAGAAACATACACAGGAAGAACGCAGGCTGAAAGTGTGCGGATATGCCAGAGTCAGTACCGGCGGTCAGGCACAGGCAACTTCCTATACTGCACAGGTCGAGTACTATACAGAAAAAATCGGGAGCAATCCTCTGTGGGAGTTTGCAGGGGTGTATGCGGATGAAGGAATCAGCGGAACAAACGTAAAGCACAGGGATGAGTTCCAGATGATGATTTCAGACTGTGAGGATGGGAACATCGACCTGATCCTTACGAAATCCATCACAAGATTTGCAAGAAATACGGTGGAATGCATCCAGACCATCCGAAAGCTGAAGGAGATTGGCGTTGGAATCTACTTTGAAAAAGAGAATATCAACACGCTGTCAGAAAAAAGCGAGCTGTTCATTACCATCCTGGCATCGGTGGCGCAGGGGGAATCAGAAAACATCTCAAGCAACAACCGATGGGCGATACAGAAACGCTTTCAGGATGGAACCTATATCATATCGACGCCAGCGTATGGCTATGGAAAAGACGAGGATGGAAATTTAGTCATCATAGAATCCGAGGCAGAAACCGTAAGGTGGATTTATGAGTCTTACTTAAACGGCATGGGAGTGTATGTGATAGCAAAGGCACTGAACCAGAAAGGCATTCCAACAATCCGGGGTGCAGAAAAGTGGCAGGACGGGGTGATACAGGACATTCTGAAAAATCCCATTTATGAGGGAGATATGCTTCAGCAGAGGACATATACAGAAACAAGGTTCCCATTTGTCCGCAGGGTAAACAACGGACAGAGAAACCAGTATCTCATCAAAGACAGCCATCCGTCAATCGTCACACATGAGGAGGCAGAAGCGGTACGCAACCTGATGGCATACCGGGTGGATGTACTGCACATGAACAAGAGTGACTACACCAAAAGATACCTGTTTTCCGGCAGAATCATCTGCGGAGAGTGCGGAAGAACCTTCCGGCGGCAGAAAATCTACATCGGGAAACCATATGAAAAAATCATCTGGACGTGCAGCGGACATGTGGAGGATAAAGAGAGCTGCTGCATGAAAGCCATCCGGGAGGATGTGCTGCACCGGGCTTTTACAGACATGTGGAACAAGCTGTACACCAATCAGGGAACGATATTAGAGCCGCTGTTAAAAGGGCTGACGGAACTTGTGGCAGCAAGGCAGGACAGTGAGGAAATCAGACAACTGGATAAGGAAATCAAAGATATAAGCGGGCAGAGCCAAATCCTAAATCAAGTCATGAGGAAAGGATATATGGACTCTGCTCTTTTTATGGAGAGCAGTAGCAAGCTTGGCTGGCAGCTGACGGAATGCAGGAGAAAAAAGACACTTTTGACCAGAAAGCTGCGGAGGACAAAAGAAATTGTACGGACCGAACAGCTTATCCAACTGATTGCAGAACAGGACGGATTAAGGGAGGAGTTTGACGAGCAACTGTTTAAAATGACAGCAGAGAAGATCGTGGTCTCCAAGGAACACGACATCACCTTCTGCCTGCACAACGGACTGAAACTGACGGAGAGGGGAGGCGGACAGGATGCAGTGGCACATGCCAATCGGCTATAAGGTTGTGGATGGAAAAAATACCATCTGTGAAGAGCAGAGAAAAATTGTGGAACAGATATTTACAGACTATGACAGCGGGGTGGCGGCAGGCAGGATCGCCCAGAACCTGAAAGGGAGAAACATATGCAATGCAAAAGGGAAAGTGTCCTGGACCCACGCATCCATCGGCAGGATACTGGAAAACCCAAGCTACCTTGGCACAGAATACTATCCGCAGCTCATAGGAGAGGAACTGTTTGAGAGAGTCCAGCGCAGACGGGAAAAGGTGAGGGCAGAGCTTGGAAGGGCAGACCACCGGCCCGGCAGGGATGAAAGAATCCTTTTCGGAGGTGTCATCTGGTGTGCAGAATGCGGGGCAGTATGCAGCCATATCCAGCCGAACCACAAAAAAGAGCGTGGCGGCACTGCCAAGTGGAAGTGCAGGAACTATGTGACTGGCAGAGCAAAAAACTGCAGGAACAGTTTTATTACAGACGGGCAGGCAAAGCAGGTGTGTGTAGAAGCCATCAATGCAGTGATACGAAACAAAGGTCTGCTCCGGGTACAAAGGCAGGAGGAAAAGCTCAGCCCTCAGTACCGGGTTCTGGAGCGGAACCTGCAGCACATGAAAGAAGAGCAGGAACGCACAGAGACAGACCTGATGAAACTGCTCTATGAAAGGGCAGAGGAACGATACCGGACGCTGGAGGTCAGGGATGGGGAGTTCCGGACAGAGGAGATCAAAAACATCCTTGCAGGAAAAAAGGAACTGGAAACATTTGATGAAAATTTATATAGAAAAATAATCGCACGCATCTGGGTGCATGGTGGAAATATGGCAGAAGTGGAGCTTATCAATGGGAGCCGTGTCACAGCCGGATACAAGGATTAGGAGGGAGAGCAGATGGCAGAAACAGCAAAAAAGATCAGCATGATACCTGCCAAGGTGCAGTATGACCGGAATGTGAAACTGTCAGAGAAGAAAATGAAGGTCGCTGCCTATTGCCGTGTCAGTACGGAACTGGAAGAGCAGGACAGCAGCTATGAGGCACAGGTGGAGTATTATACCAGCAAGATATCCGAAAACGAAAACTGGAAAAATGCCGGCATTTATGCGGATGACGGAAAGAGTGGAACAAACACCAAAAAGAGGGCAGACTTTAATGCCATGATACAGGATGCCCTTGCCGGAAAGATCGACATGATCCTTACAAAGTCGGTCAGCAGGTTTGCGAGGAACACGGTAGACTCGCTGGTGACCATCCGAAAACTGAAGGAAAAGAACGTGGCGGTGGTGTTCGAGAAAGAGGGGATCAATACACTGGAGGGAACCGGCGAAATCCTTATCACCATCTTGAGCAGTCTGGCACAGGAGGAGAGCCGCAACATCAGCGAGAACATCCGCTGGGGAGTCGTGAGGAAATTTGAAAAAGGCAAGGTCATCGTAAACTGCACAAAGTTCATGGGATACACCAAAAACGAGGACGGGGACTTGGTCATCGTACCCGAAGAGGCAGAGATCGTAAAGCTGATCTTCCGCCTTTATCTGGAGGGCTACAGTACTGGGAAGATCGCAAAGCATCTGGAAGAGCAGGGCATCAAGACCGCCACAGGGCAGGACAAATGGCATTCCACGGTAATAGACAAAATGCTCCGCAATGAAAAATACATGGGAGATGCACTCCTGCAGAAAACCTACACGGTGGATTTCATGACAAAAAAGAAAGTCAAGAACACCGGACTCGTACCGCAGTATTATGTGGAAGATGACCATGAGGCGATCATACCGAAAGAACTGTTCTACAGGGTGCAGGAAGAGATGATGCGGAGGGCATCCTTATGCAAGGCGGCTGTCACCCGGAAGAAAAACCAGAGGAGCAGGTATTCCTCCACCTATGCACTGACCGGCATGCTGATCTGCGGAAAATGCGGACAGGAGTACCGGAGGGTCACCTGGGCGAGAAACGGGAAAAAGAAAGTGGTCTGGAGATGCAGCAACCGGCTGACCAACGGAGTGAAGAAATGCGGGGAATCCGAGACACTCGAAGAGAACGCATTAAACAGGGCAGTGATGGAAGCCATCCACAGGATCACGAGTGATGATATGGAATTTATGGAAAACTTCCGGCAGAACATCATCCATGTCATCGGGAGCTACAGCACCGCAAAAGAGTCTGAGGAATACGAAGAAAAGATAAAAGAAAAGCAGGAAGAGATGGTGGCACTGATCGCAGAGAATGCAAAGACCGGCTCCTACACACCGGAGTTTGATGAACGCTACCGCACCATAGCAGAGGAAATCAATGCCCTAAAAGAGGCACAGAAAACAGCCAGAAACGAGAAACGGATGGCTGACAGCTATGAACAGAGAATCCAAGATATTGACCATTACTTAAGCACAAGCACCTGCCAGATACCGGAGTTCGACAATGACCTTGTCAGACGGCTGATCTCGACCATCAAAGTGGAATCCAGCGAGAAGCTGCTGATACAGTTCCAGTCAGGCATTGTCATGGAAAAGGAGATTCGATATGAGTAAGGCTGCGGCAGGAATGGCAGCAAGTAAATAGGAAACGTTATTCCTGCCAGTTTATGGTAAGAATAAAATGCCCGATGATCCGGGCGTTTTATTGTTGGCACAAAAATAGGAAAGAACAGCAGGAGCGATATATAGCGGAAAATGAGTAAAGGGAAGTGGATATAGAAAAAGCACATGAAGTAAGTGTGCGACAGGAGGAGAAAAGCGTATGAATTATGAGCAACTGATAGAAGAACTGAGGGAGGAAATGTTACAACTTGTAAACACGAAATGTGATGCACTGCTCCAGATGTACCGGAGTGGGGAGATGCATACAGATAAGAGAGATACGATCCGGGAAAGCAGCCTTATCACAGTATCCCCGGCGGAACTGAAAGGGAAAAGACCACTGGCAGTCCAGTTCGCACCGGGAGAATGGATAGAGACACCTACATGGAGAAAGGTGGCACAAAAGATTTTGCAGACCTGTAATGAACAGCCGGATATTCATGAAAGATTTATGGAAATGTGTGGAAAAGTAGCCGGACGCTGGAGGACGATCCTTGGCAGTTCACTGGAAGAAATGGATGTACCGATAAAGGTGGATGAGGAACTTTATTTTGAGGGAAAATTTGACACAGAAGCGATGTTAAATATGTTAGAGAAAAAAGTGCTGGAACCGGCAGGGGTTGATTACAGCAGCATTAAAATCCGGTATATGGCAAAAGTGCAGGAAGCAGCAAAAAATATAGACCATGTATCGGAGCAGGATGCTTTGGAGCATGAGGAGCAGGAACAACATGCACCGGTGCAGACAATGTAAAAATTGATTGTATAAAAGAAATGGGTAAGTTATAATATAGGTGTGGTCAGATGCCTTTTTGGGGATGACTATATCTGTTACAAAAAGGAGGAAGACCAGTGAATACAGAATTAAAAAATGCAGTGAAAGCAACAGACAAGGATGCACAGTATGATACGAGTGCAAAGCGTCTGTTAGGACAGAAGAGCATACTGGCACATATACTGGTAAAGACAGTTGATGAGTTTAAGGGCATGAATCCCAAGGATGTGGTCGACTGCATCGAGGGAACACCACATATCAGTACTGTACCTGTAGAGCCAGGACTTACAAATGCAGCCAGCGAAAAAAATGGTGAGAGGCTGGTCGGTTTCAACACAGAAAATGAAGAAATTAATGAAGGTCTGGTAAGATTTGATATCGTTTTCTATGTGCGCATGAAAGATGGATTGTCACAGATCATCATAAATGTGGAAGCACAGAAAGACGAGCCGAAGGGATACGAAATCTTAAACAGGGCAATCTTTTATGTAAGCAGACTGATCTCATCACAAAAAGAACGTGATTTTGAGAACTCCAGCTACAATGACATTAAGCGTGTATATTCGATCTGGGTATGTATGAACATGGAAGAGAGCAGCATGAGCCATGTGCATCTCACAAAGGAAGATTTGATTGGTTCCTATGAATGGAAGGGAAATCTTGACCTGCTGAATATCATCATGCTTGGACTGGCAAAGAATCTGCCGGAACATGATGAGACGTATGAACTGCACCGTCTGCTGGGAGCATTGTTATCTAAGGAACTTACAATAGATGAAAAACTAAACATAATTGGAAATGAATACGATATTCCTATTGAGGAGAACTTCAGGAAGGATGTGAGCGTTATGTGTAACTTGAGTCAGGGAATAAAAGAAGATGGTATTGCAATTGGAGAGGCAGGACTCATTATGAAAATGTATAAGAATGGTTTTACAGCAGAGCAGATAGCCTCAGCCACAGATAAGGATATAGAAGAAGTGAAAGCGATTATTGCAGGGAAGGAACCTGCACTTGCATAGTTCTTTTACAGTAGCAGGAAAACAGTTTACTGCGAATAAAATGGTTGGAACCAAGCCTCCGAGTCTATAATAGATTTGGAGGTTTCTCTTTATATGTCCTGTGTAAAATTTTTGCGAAAAGAATAAATGTGATATAATGTATGAAAAGTTACAAAAATTACAAACTAGTTTATTGGTAAAAAATGATTCAAGTAGAGGATGAAAAAATGATTTTTTTGGATGCAAATGCCTTTTATTCTGTCTCTTATACACATCTGACGCTGCC
>ENA-OXVV01000272-OXVV01000272.1-human-gut-metagenome-genome-assembly--contig:-NODE-272-length-14708-cov-11.9633_pt1 | contig 14708 bp, 8 predicted proteins | sample MGYA00249252_ERZ652700 | MGnify/ENA primary metagenome ERZ652700 (study PRJEB26925, sample SAMN05826669) | human gut metagenome | biome: ENVO:2100002; feature: ENVO:00000062; material: ENVO:00002003... | reverse complement strand
TTTACAAAGAGAGAGTCTTGGGTTACAAAGGGGATTCTCGGGTTACTATTTACCTGACATTTATAATGATTACAACTAATTTATCGAGAAACGATAAAAAGTTATTGCAAAACTGAAAACTGTGTAGTACAATTAGCTTGCCGGTAAGTGAAAAATATGAGAAAATAAATACATGATTAAAGGGTCAAAAGGTATCATCGGTACATGCATGCAATTCGATGTATTACCGAGAGTAAGGAGGTAGCTATGGACAATAATAATATCGGGGGCATGAATCCCCAACAGTTTTCACAGAACACGCCACAGACTTCACAGCCACATATGGGAATGTCAGGTATCGAACTGCAGAAGATGCAGCAGGAAGCGGAGCAAAGACGGCGTGAGCAAAGCAGGAGAAACGCGGATTTCTTTGGCAGGCTATGTATACCTACGATAATATATGCGCTGCTGTACACCATTTTCCTGTATGAGAATACAGGTGGAATACTTGTTACGTTGTTTGCAATCGTCACAGGAGTATACAGCCTGTATTGTATGAAGATACTTCATATAGAGGCAAAGCCACTCACCATATGGTACAGTGTGATGATGATACTCACAGGCCTTTCGTCAGGCTTGACCGGTAATAAAATTATACAAGGATTTAATTTTTGCTGGATACTTGTGTTTCTTGTTTTTATGCTGCTTCACAATTTCTGCAATGACAGACAGTGGGGGCTCATAAAGTATATCACTGCGGCATTTCAGGCAGTGTTTGGAGCGATTGGGTGTATAGCTGAGCCGTTTATGGATATTGCCGACTATATGAGAAATGAGCGCATGGATAGTGACAATATGGGCAGTGAAAGTGTGGTCGGTGACAGTGCAAATGCAACTGCAACTGCCGGAGAGCGGCATGTGAAAAAACACAGAATGCTTTATGTGTTTATCGGAATAGCAATTGCATTTCCTCTGGTTGTGCTGATAGTGGTGCTGCTGTGCTCTGCGGATGCGGTTTTTGCCTCAGTAATAAAGAAAATATTTGCTGATATCAATTTCTTTACAGTGAGCAAGGTTGTATTTCTTTTTGTATTTGCGCTTTTCTCATCGTACTGTGGTATAAAGTATCTGAGCAAGAAGCGTATATCGGATGCACCGGTTGAGACTCCGGCATTTCCGGCTGCAATTGGTATCACTGTAGCTGCAACTATATCAGTGGTATATGTATTTTTCTGTTTTATACAGATTGTGTATCTGTTCGGGGGACTTATGCAGCTTCCAAGCGGCTATACCTACGCCAGGTATGCGAGAGAAGGCTTTTTCCAGCTGCTTTTTGTGTGTATACTGAATGTGGTTATTGTATTGCTCGGAAGTGGATTGTTCAGGAAAAATAAAATATTAAATGCATTTTTAATTTTAATAACACTGTGCACATATATCATGATTGCATCAAGCGCATACCGTATGGGACTGTATGTGTCAGAGTACGGGCTGACAGCCACCAGGCTTTGTGTGTTCTGGGCACTTGGAGTGATAGCGCTGTTTATGCTCGGAGTGATTTTATCTATATGTAAGCCTGCTTTTTCGCTATTTCGGTACGGAATAATAGTAATCGGGGTATGTTATCTTGTGCTTGCATTTGCAAGGCCTGATTATCTGGTTGCAAAGTACAATACAGTATGTATGGAGGATACAGACTATAAATATCTGATGTCACTTTCCACGGATGCATCCCCGGCGCTTGCGGCAGATGCAGACTTTATGGAAAATAAGGGTATGGTCACCATGTATGCAAGACAGCTGGCAGGTGAGACGAATGACAGCTTAAGACAGCTCAATGTGTCTCATATAAAGGCTGCACATTTATTCAGAGATAGCATAGATGAGGTAAAGAGCTCACAGCTTATCCTTTTATATGTATATTCGCCTTACGATACAGGCAGCTATAACAACAATGATACCGGTCTTGATGGCGTGGACAGCATACAGATGGGCTATCATGTGTTAAAGGATACAGAAGATGATGACACAGCCAACTATGATTACGACAGTTATAGCATGGATGATACAACAGTGGCGGCACCAGTATTATTCAAATGGGTGGATGCAGTCGAGGTGAAGAAGATTTCCGACAGTGAGCGTATCTTCCTTGCAAAAATTCCAAGAAAGGCATTAAAAGGCAAAGATGGAGTGAATATTGAATACAGATTTAATAAAAATGGAGATGTTATATATTCATCCCAGTACAATGTGATCCTTGACAAGAAAAAAGGACTCAACGAGGTGGAGCTGTCATACTATGCCGGAGCAGATGGCGTGGATGTGCCTGAGTACAATATTTATGGAAAGTAATAGTTTAAATTGTATATAATACAAAAACGGACATGGCAGTTTTGCATGTCCGTTTTTTGTTTTTGTATAATAAGTATCGGGTATTATGAACCGGGTAGGTTTACAAAAAGCAGAGTAAAATTTAATCAAGCTTTAATATTAATCCTAATATACGCTTTACAGAGGTCTCCATCTCACTACGAGAGATGGCACCCTTATCATAAGCCTTCTTTACACGATCAGGATATCCATTTCCCATCTTAAGATCATTTCCAGCTTTTGTCTCCTTGTAATGCTCGCCACAGGTCCACCAGTCGGTTGTGACCATTCCTTCATAGCCCCACTCATCACGCAGTATTCCTGTCAAAAGGTCCTCGCTTTCAGAGGCTCTGTAGCCGTTTATCATATTGTAAGAGGACATAATAGCCCATGGATTATCATTCTTTACAATCATCTCAAATGCCTTCAGATAGATTTCTCTGGAAGCTCTTTCTGAAACGCGTGAATCGCTGTTTTTGCGGTTGGTTTCCTTGTTGTTCAAGGCAAAGTGCTTGAGTGTGGCACCAACATTGTTTGACTGGATTCCGCGTACCATGGCACCTGCGAGCTTTCCTGTTACGAATGGATCCTCTGAGTAGTACTCGAAGTTACGTCCGCAGAGAGGACTTCTGTGAATACAGATGGCAGGGGTGAGCCACAGTGCAAGGTTGTTTTCCTTTAATTCTTCACCGCCGGCGCGTCCTACAGCCTCTAAAACATCCGGGTTCCATGTGCATGCAAGCAGTGTGGAGCATGGAAACGCAGTGGTGCATATACCGACCTCAGGCGCTATGCGCACTCCTGCAGGACCATCTGCTGTCATGACAGAAGGAATACCGTATTCAGGCATATTTCCGATACCGAAGGTATTTGCAACACCTGTATTTGGCTGTCCGCCGAGCAGATGAATGAGATCATCGATGGAAAGCTCTGATACAAATTCATCAAGCGTGATACGTCCTTCCACAACATCCATGATGTCGTGACTGCCGTTTTTAGCCATGCCATCGGCAAAGCGGAAGTATGGGATGGCTCTCTGACCGGGAGCAACACCCTCTGTCAGGGAAGGGTCAATGTTGCCAATAGCTGAGTAGTCGGTGTCCACAGGCTCACTTTGAGGCAGAGCTTCATAGCTTCCGTCAGCGAGCATTCTCTTTGGCAGACTTGTAGGAACCAGCTTTGCTGAAAGCTGCTCGGTAATTACATCATGATTTAATATATATGAGTAATCAGCTTTTGTCACGTCACGGACGCTCGTTCCAACGTATATATCATATGAACCGGCTTCAAGTACATATGCAGATTTTTTAACCTTTCCAAGGTCATCATATGATGCCATATCGTTTATTTCCCATGTGAGGATCATAAGCTGTGATTCACCCGGCTGCAGTTCTCTTGTCTTTTCAAAGGCTGCGAGCTCCTTTGCAGGCTTGCCAAGCTTTCCTTGTGGTTTAGAGATGTATACCTGAACAACCTCTTTTCCGGAGAATTTACCTGTATTTGTCACACGGACTTTTGCATAAAGCTTATTGGCCTCAGACGTACAGTTGGAATTCACAACGCCGGCAGAAACAGTCTCCACATCAAATGTGGTGTATGAGAGTCCATAGCCAAATGGGTATACAACCTTCTCGGCAGCTCCCGGAATTGTCTCGAAATAGCGGTATCCGACATATATATCATCGGTATAGTCCACATAGTCTCTTGACTCGTGGAAATTGTAAGTAGACGGATAGTCGTCGAGTGATTTGGCAAATGTATCGACAGTTTTTCCGGAAGGATTGCCATCTCCTACGAGAAGCTCAGCGGCAGCGAGCCCGCCTTCCATGCCACCCTGTAAGGCAAGCAGTGCTGATTGAATCTGATCATCATAAGCAAACCAAGATGTATCAACCATTCCACCGACATTTAAAATCACGATTACATTTTTGAAACTGGCTTTTACAGTGTCAATCATCTCCTTTTCTTTTACGGAGAGACAGAAATCACCATCCTTAAAAAGCTCAGCCGACTTCTCGGTCATCTCGCGTTCGTAGTCCCAAAGAGCCTTGTTGTTTGGGTCAATAACACTCTTTCTGTCCCAGCCTTCTCCGGAGTAGCGGCAGATTGAGATGATAGCAGTGTCGGTATATGCCTGTGCCTTGCTTAAAAGCTCAGCCGGTACATCCGGCTCTATAGTCATGCCGGGTACAGCACCGGCTGCATACTGCTTTTTAATGTCGTTGCGGTAGTAATCGCACAGCTCCTCAAATATGCTTATTTTCTCTTTTTGAAGCTTAAGTCCTTCGTAGAGATTGCGGATATATGCAACGGTTACATCACCGCTTCCGCCACCGCCCTTTACATAGTCGAAAGTACCCTTTCCAAACAGGGCTACCTTAGAACCCGCTGCAAGAGGGAGTACGTTGTTTTCGTTTTTGAGAAGTACCATGCCTTCCTTGGCAGCTTCCTTTGAAAGCTCTATGTGAGCCTTGCTTCCTGTAACTCTTTCACCATTTGCCCCAAGTGGAAGATTAGGAGTGAATTTGAATCGTGACCATTTGTTCATAGCAGATTACCTTTCTTATATTTTTATTATTTAAAGAGCTTCCCATACATTAATATGTCGGGAGCTTGTTCTTTTCGTATAAGATGATTGTAAATTATAAAAGCGATATATACAATTGTGATACTGACATTATTTTAGGTCGATATTGACTTTTTGCGTGAGAGGAGTATATTTTGAAGGTAGAATTTCAAACTATGAATATTGTTTTCTTCGGAACAATTGGATATGCTCAGGCTAATATAGCATTAAATACAAAGTTTGATTTAGTAAGTCAGGGAGAAAATTATGCAGCAATACACACACGAAAACGTCAGATCAATACCACATCTTCCAATCTACTGCGACAGATACGAGGACTACAGGCAGTTTTCACCGAGGCACTGGCATGACCATATAGAGATAATCTATGTAGTTTCCGGCTCACTGCAGGTTGTCTGCGGTGAAAATGAATATACATTGAAAGAAAATGAATTTTTTGTCATAAACTCAAATAAGATACATGGCACGCAAAGCTATGAAAGAGTCAAGGTGCTTCTGGTGCAGATACCGTATGTATATCTGGACAGCTACATAGACGATTACGGACATATAAGGTTTAGAGAGTGCTATGAGACCGAGCATGGCAGTAGAAAATATGAGCAGATGAAGTCTCTTCTTAAGTCGATAGCGCATATATACCGAAAAAATGGCAAGGGCTATGAGCTTCGGCTTATGGCAAAAGTGAACGAATTCTTATATATTTTGTTTACAAATTATTCGTACAAAGAGGTGAATGCGGGAAAAGAATCCAGACAGATAGCGCGTCTTAAGGATGTCCTTAGATATGTGGCGAAAAACTATCAGGAGCCAATAGCATTAAAGGAGGCGGCAGACATAGCCTCACTCAATCAGGATTATTTCTGCCGTATGTTCAAAAAATGCATGGGAGTTACATTTCTCGAGTATGTCAATCAGGTAAGAATCAATCACATACATGAGGAGCTTCTGGCAACTGAGGATTCCATCACGGACATATTGGAGCACAATGGATTTACGAATTATAAGGTGTTCAGCCGGATGTTTAAGGCGCAGTTTGGCATGACACCGAGAGAATTGCGGAAATTACAGGAAAATTAAAATGTCATGAATTTGATGTTTTTGTGCTTTTTTTTGTATACTTTAAGGATACTTAATCGTTATAGTAATGCTGTGGTTACGGGTTACACTGAAAGGTGTGGACAGTAACATGATGCGAGATAGCAAATAACTATAAATGAAAGGGCTACTTTATGAAAAAAAGAGTATTATCAGCCATGCCGTCACAGACGTTTGCAGAGGGAGCGCTGGATGCGGCGCAGCAGACAGGCGAACTAAGCTATGATGGCTACAAAAAAGTGTGGAGCGATGAGTTTAATGGTGATTCATTAAACCGTGCTGACTGGAATGTGGAGACACATGAAAAAGGATGGGTAAATAATGAGCTGCAGGAGTATGTAGACTCGGCTGAAAACATTCAGGTAAAAGATGGAAAATTAATAATAAATCCGGTCAAAAAAGTTACTGATGGTGATACCGGCTCAACAAAAGAAGCAGCTTCCTATACATCAGGAAGAGTTTCAACACAGAATAAGCAGACCTTCATATATGGACGATTTGAATGCCGTGCAAAGGTTCCAAAGGGACAGGGAACACTTGCATATCCGGCACCATTTGACCAGCCATTTTACATTATCTTAAATCTTGCTGTTGGTGGAAGCTGGGTTGGAAATCCAAACGATGAGACAAGCTTTGAGAATAATCCATATGTGATCGATTATGTCCGTGTATACCGGAAGGATAGCTATGATGAAGATGTTAAACGCCCCGGTAAAGGAAGTTACACTTATATTGTGAGATAAGTTTAGTTATGTCATGAATCTGACATTTTAAGAAATAATTTTGTATAATACACTGTTGCAAAAATGTATATTATATTACGGAAATGGATCACTGCTGAATATACGTTGGAGGCAGTTGTAACCGTAGATCACATAATTAAGTAGAGAATGGAGCAAGGAATATGAAATACGGATATTTTGATGAATCAAAAAAAGAATATGTTATCACAAGACCTGACACACCGGCACCATGGGTAAACTATCTTGGATCGCCGGAATATGGAGCAATTGTTTCCAATAATGCAGGTGGATACAGCTTTGCAAAGTCAGGTGCAAACGGAAGGCTTTTGAGATATGTGTTTAATCAGTTCGATGAGCCTGGCAGATATATTTATATCAGAGACAACGATAGCAAGGATTACTGGTCAGCTTCGTGGCAGCCTGTAGGAAAGGATTTGAATGAATACAAGAGTGAGTGTCATCATGGAACAGCATACACAAAGATGATGGCTGATTACAGCGGTATTCATTCAGAAGTAAGATACTACGTTCCGCTGAACAAGACATACGAAGTGTGGAATTTGAGCGTGACGAATAATTCTGATAAGGCAAGAAGCCTTAATATTACAGGCTACGCTGAGTTTACAAACAACAGCAACTATGAGCAGGATCAGGTGAATCTGCAGTATTCACAGTATATTACAAAGACAGTATTTGTGGAGAACAGAGTGCGTCAGATGATCCATGCCAATCTTGACCGCATCGAGGATGGCAAGGAAATTGACAACAAGGATGTGGTAAACAGATTTATCGGACTAGCAGGAGCACCTGTTGACAGCTGGTGCGGTGACAGGGGAGAATTTCTCGGAGAATATCACAGATATGGCAATCCTGTCGGAGTAGAGAGCGGAAAGCTTAACAACCACGGCAACTACAACGAGAATAGCTGTGGAGCAATCACAACAGTATTGGAGCTGGCACCGGGCGAGACAAAGACAATAGCATTCTTAGTTGGAATGATAGATAATGAGACAGCAGGAAAGATTGTTGCTTCTTACACGGATACAAAAGCTGTCTGCGACAAAGAACTTGAGGAGCTTATCGCATACTGGCATGGACAGTTATCACATTTCCAGATTAATACACCAAGTGATGAGTTCAACACAATGATCAATACATGGAACGCATATAACTGTTTCATGACATTTATCTGGTCAAGGGCTGCATCATTTACATACTGTGGACTCAGAAACGGATACGGATACCGTGATACAGTCCAGGATATTCAGGGTGTTATACACCTTGCACCTGAGATGGCTGTTGAAAAGATCAGATTCATGCTCTCAGCACAGGTTGATAACGGTGGAGGACTTCCGCTTGTCAAGTTTACACACAATCCGGGACATGAGGATACTCCTGACGACGCTTCCTATGTACAGGAGACAGGACACCCGGCTTATAGAGCTGATGATGCATTATGGCTTTTCCCAACTGTATACAAATATGTATCAGAGACAGGAAATGTAGCATTTATAGATGAGGTCATTCCATTCGCCAACAAGGATGAGGGAACGGTTTACGAGCATTTAAAGAGAGCAATTGATTTTTCGATGAACCACCTCGGAAAACATGGAATGCCTGCAGGACTTTACGCAGACTGGAATGACTGCCTGAGGCTTGGTGCAGATGGAGAGTCAACCTTCGTAGCACTTCAGTTCTACTATGCAATGACTATATTAAAAGAGTTTGCAGCCTATAAGAAAGATGATGAATATATCACATATCTTGATGAGAGCCAGGAAAAACTCGGAAAGATCATTCAGGAGCTTTGCTGGAACGAGGACAGATTTATCCGTGGATTTACAGGGGATGGACAGGTTATCGGAAAGCGTGATGATCCTGAGGCAAATATGTGGCTCAACCCACAGAGCTGGGCTGTTATAAGTGGATTTGCAAGTGATGAGCAGGCTGATAAGGCTCTTGAAATGGTATATGAAAGACTCAATACCGAGTATGGCGCCATTCTTATGGATCCTCCATATCATGCACACGCATTCGACGGAGCACTCGCAGTGATATACAATGCGGGAACTAAAGAGAATGCAGGAATATTCTCACAGTCACAGGGCTGGATAATTCTTGCTGAGGCACTTAAAGGACATGGAGACAGAGCTTTTAAGTATTTTATTGAAAATGCTCCTGCCGCACAGAATGACAGAGCAGAGATAAGAAGACTTGAGCCGTACTGCTATGGACAGTTTACTGAAGGAAAAGCAAGTCCAAACTTTGGACGTTCACATGTACACTGGCTCACAGGAACTGCTTCAACAGTCATGGTTGGATGTGTAGAGGGAATACTTGGTATGCGTCCTGATTTCTATGGACTTCATATTGCTCCGTCTATTCCAAAAGCATGGGATGGATTTGAGATAGAGAAGGATTTCAGGGGATGCCATCTTCATATAGTTGTAAAAAATCCTGATCATGTTGAGAGCGGATGCAAGAGCCTTCTTGTAAACGGACAGGCGGTTGAGGGAGACTATATCCCAAAAGAGCTTCTTAGCGAGCAGACAGAGATTGAGCTTACCATGTAAATTTTCCGTAGGTGGGATAATGACTGCTATAGGATTGTATATGGTGTGTGAAAATTTGATTTGTAATTGTATAGAGGATTGATTGAAAATATGAAAGATATAGATTTTATAGACAAATACGGAACCTTCAGGATCAAAAATCCCGAAAACTACAGTGGACTGTATCTGCCGCTTGCAGGGGAAAAAGGGCTTAAATCAAGCATTACACCAACTCTCGGCGGAGACAGTAAAACAAGCCAGAATACCTTTCTTCTGGAACCTGTTAGTATAGAAAATCTCCACAACAATAAAGGCACCAGAAATTTCTGGTGTCGGATTGTGGGAAAGGGCTTCTGGTCAGTATGCGGATCATCTGCACAGCAGGAGGCCGACAGATTTACAGGTAATCAGGATGAAAGTGAGCTTGAGGCAGGTTTAATGTGGCAGAAGCTGCACCGTGCTTCAAAGATATATGGGTTAGAGGCCGACACAACATCATTTGTCACACTTGATGGAAGCATGGAAGTCATGCTTGTGGAGATCACTAACAAGACAGATGAGGCTATGGAGATAGTCCCGATCGGGGCAATCCCAATCTATGGCAGAAGTGCTGACAATATCAGGGATCACAGACATGTGACATCACTTTTGCACAGAATAGAAACCACACAATACGGCATTGAGGTTACACCTGTCCTCTCATTTGATGAGCGTGGACACCGGAAAAATGATATAAGCTATTTCGTATATGGATCATCCGGAAACGGAGAAAGTCCTGAGAGTTTCTATCCTACCGTTGAGCAGTTTATAGGAGAGGGAGGTTCTTTCCTTATTCCTGAGGCAGTCAGAACTGAAAAAGCAGGTGCAAAGACCGGAGAAAAATTTCAGGGAAAAGAAGCAGCCGGAGCAATAAAATTTGCAAACCGTATTATAAAACCGCTGGAGACGGTAAGCTATATCATGCTTGCAGGTCTTACGGAAAAAGAAAATGACATAAATGCCATTACCGGACGGTACCGCAGTGTACTTGAAGTAAAAGAAGAACTAAACACCGTCAAGAAACACTGGATAGACAAGGTAAATATTGATTTTGAGACAGGAAATGCCAAGGAGGACAATTATCTTAAATGGATATGTTTTCAACCTATCTTGCGAAGAATATACGGCTGTTCATTCCTTCCACATCATGATTATGGAAAAGGTGGAAGAGGCTGGAGAGATCTATGGCAGGACTGTCTTGCACTTTTACTGATGGAACCTTCGGATGTCCGCAGAATGATTGTAAACAATTATGGCGGTGTGAGAATTGATGGAACCAATGCGACTATTATAGGAAACGAGCCTGGCGAGTTTATTGCTGACAGAAATAACATCACACGTGTATGGATGGATCACGCATTCTGGCCATTTGTAACCACAAAGCTTTATATTGATCAGACCGGTGATACAGATGTACTGTTTGAGCATACGACGTACTTTAAGGATTACCAGTCCATGAGAGGCACAAGCCATGATGAAGCATGGAATACTACATATGGTAACAAACAAAGGACGGCAGGCGGTCAGATATATTTTGGAACGGTTTTAGAGCATATTCTGATCCAAAATCTGTGCGCTTTCTATGATGTGGGGGAGCACAACGAGATGAAGCTGCACGGTGCAGACTGGAACGATGCGCTCGATATGGCATGGGACAAAGGCGAAAGTGTTGCATTTACATGTGCATATGCCGGAAATCTGCTTGATATAGCAAAGTGTTTAAGAAATGTGGAAAAAATAAGCGGAATAAACAGGATTGAGGTGTTAGATGAGCTTAAGCTGCTGCTTGCTGATGACGAAATACTTTACAACTGCCATGACAAAAAGCAGGAGCTTCTCATGAGCTATGCAAAGGCATGTGAGAACTGCACAAGCGGAGGCACTGTTCTTGTCCCAATAGCTGCGATTTGCGAAAACCTGGAGCATAAGGCTGAGTGGATGATGAAAAACATCCGCGAAAACGAATGGATACCAGATGGCACGGATGGAGGCTGGTTCAACGGATATTATGACAATAACGGCAGACCGGTGGAAAGATGTGAGAGTGGAGATGTACGCATGATGCTTACAGGACAGGTATTTGCCATCATGAGTGGAACCGCAAAAAAAGAACAGATCAAGGCAATCTGTAATAGCGCAGACAAATATCTGTTTGATCAAAAAGCCGGTGGCTACAGACTAAACACTGATTTTAAGGAAGAAAAGTTTGATCTTGGAAGAATGTTTGGATTTGCATATGGTGAAAAAGAAAATGGTGCTGTATTCTCACATATGGCTGTAATGTATGCCAATGCGCTCTATAAACAGGGCTTTATAAAAGAGGGTTACAAGGTATTAAAGACGCTTCTTGATACTGCGATGGACTTTGACAGAAGCAGGATGTATCCGGGAGTACCGGAGTATTTTGATAATGATGGAAGAGGTCTGTATTCATACCTTACAGGTGCCGCAAGCTGGTATATGCTTACTATGATAACATCTGTATACGGAGTCCATGGAGAGCTTGGAGATCTTGTTATTGAGCCTGTACTCATGCCACAGCAGTATAACGAAAAAGGTGATGCAAAAGTTTCGTTAGAATTTGCAGGTCATGGATTTGATATTTTAGTTCACAATCCTGATAAGCTCGAACCTGGGGATGCACAGGTCAAAAGAGCACTCTGTGATGATGTAAAAGTGGAAAATGTTACAGGAAACAGCGTGCGTATTCCAAAGCATGCTATTGAAATGCTTTCTACAGACAAATGTCATACGGTTGAGATATACATAGAGTGATAGTTTATAAAATTAATAGCGTTTGATATTGTATCATTGTGTATCAGCTAAATAAAATTCCCACGCATATTTGCGTGGGAATTTTTTGTGCGTAGTACAAGGCTTTTGATATCAGACTACCACATGGATTTGTAGTACCTGTCGCGATATTTCTTTGGTGTAAGCCCCGTAAAACTCTCGAATATCTGGATAAAGTGGCTCTGTGATGAAAATGACAGGTAGTTGGCTATATCTATAATCGGCTTATCTGAGTATTTGAGCAGGTGAGTCGCTTTTTCTATTTTCTTTTCCCTTATATAATCACTTATCGAAACACCGAGATTCTGCTTGAATACCCTTGAAAGATAGCTCTCGGAAAGACCTGTGTATGCAGCCAGATCAGCTATTGTGACACGCTCTTTTATATGGCTGTATATATAGTCAACACACTGGGTAACAGGCTTTGAGAGGATAGACGATTTCTTCTGCAGCACCATCTTACCTGTGAAATCCTTTGCCATCTCGTGATGCAGGTCAGCAACCTGGCGTACGGTGGAGCAGCTGTCCATCTTAAGTATATAGAAGTCACTCAGACGGTATGCCTGCTCAGGCTCGAGTCCTCCATCAATACAGTATCTTGTGATCATGGCGGTTGTGACAACAAAGTGATATTTGATATTCTGTAAAGTATTTCTGGACAATACACCTGTTCCTTCAAGGTGTATAAATGCATCTTCTTTGCAGTTTTTTATTACATATTCCATATCCCCGGTTTTGACTGCGTTATAAAAACTATATTCAATACTTGGAGCACGATGCAGTGTTTCGCTCTCGCTGTCAACAAATTCTGCGTCATACCATTCTTTTGAAAGTGCCATAAAGGTTCTCCTTTGCAACAAAATATTAGATTTATGTCATCTTTCTATTATTATGACATGAATCTGATATTTTTACAATTGATTTAATATAAACGAAAACGGTTAAGGAGTAATATTACAACTGTAAACGAGATATCAAAATAGTTTCTATGGAGGAAATGAAAAATGAAACAGAAAGTGATTAGTACAATGCTGTTACTGTCTATGGGGGCAACACTCCTTGCAGGATGTGGATCAACAGCAGGAAACGGAAAAGAAGGCGGAGCAGGCGCTTCTAATGCAGAAGAGGGAAAGGTTATCAATATCTATTCATGGAACGACGAGTTCAGAACAAGAGTTGAGGCTGTTTACCCAGAGGTTAAAGAAACTTCTAAAGATGGTACAATTACATACCTCAAGGATGGTACAGAAATTCATTGGATAGTAAATCCTAACCAGGATGGTGTTTACCAGCAGAAGCTTGATGAAGCTCTTTCAAAACAGGCGGATGCAGCAGCAGATGACAAGGTTGATCTCTTCTTATCAGAGACAGATTACGTATTCAAATATACAGATAAAGATGCAGACGTAGCAATGCCTCTTAAGGATCTTGGAATTGATTGTGACAAAGAGTTTGCTGATCAGTTCGATTTCACAAGAAAAACAGCTTCTGATTCAGACGGAGTACAGAGAGGTTCAACATGGCAGTGCTGTCCTGGACTTTTAGTTTACCGTCGCGATATTGCAAAGGATGTATTCGGAACAGATGATCCTGAAGCAATCGGTGAGAAGACAAAGGACTGGGATACATTAAAGGCTACAGCAGCGGAACTTAAGGCAAAAGGATACTACACATTATCTTCTTACGCTGATACATTCCGTTTATATGGAAACTCAATCGACAACTCATGGGTACAGCCTGGAGCAGATGAGGTTGTAGTGGATAAGAAGATTACAAACTGGGTAGATGATTCAAAAGAGTGGCTTGATGCAGGATATGTTGATGCTAAAGTTAAAGGCCAGTTTAATGATGACTGGAACAAAGCAATGGGTTCTCAGTCAAAGGTATTTGCATTCCTTTTCCCAGCATGGGGAATCGATTTCACACTTGCACCAAACTGGGATGGAGCAGAAGGATCATGGGCTGTTACAACACCACCACAGAATTACAACTGGGGCGGATCTTACCTCCACGCAGCAACAGGAACAGATAACCCTAAGCATGTTAAGGATATCATCCTTGCTTTAACAGCAAATAAAGACAACTTACTCAAGATCTCTAAGGATTACTCTGATTTCACGAATACAAAATCAGGAATGAAGGAAGCAGCAAAAGATGATTCATTCGCATCAGACTTCCTTGGCGGACAGAACCCATTTGCTTACTTTGAACCGGTAGCTGAGAATATCAAGATTGCACCTCTTTCAGCATATGATCAGGGATGTGTAGAGCTTATCCAGAACTCATTCAGCGATTACTTACAGGGTAAGGTTGATTATGATAAGGCTAAGAAAAACTTTGAGACAGCAATTAAAGAGCGTTATCCTGATATCGAAAAGGTTACATGGCCGAAATAAGATAAATAAAACACCATGCGGAGCCTTTGGGCTTCGCAGAGGTGACTCTGGTAGAAAGGAATTTGGCTCATGAAGAAGAAAAGAAAGAGCGTAAGCTATGCAAAATGGGGACTGTCTCTTATACACATCTCCGAGCCCACGAGACGGACTCCTA
>ENA-OXVV01000269-OXVV01000269.1-human-gut-metagenome-genome-assembly--contig:-NODE-269-length-14793-cov-8.16149_pt1 | contig 14793 bp, 11 predicted proteins | sample MGYA00249252_ERZ652700 | MGnify/ENA primary metagenome ERZ652700 (study PRJEB26925, sample SAMN05826669) | human gut metagenome | biome: ENVO:2100002; feature: ENVO:00000062; material: ENVO:00002003... | reverse complement strand
CTGCGTCGGCAGCGTCAGATGTGTATAAGAGACAGGTCTTGGGGTTCGGCATCAGGCCACGCGGGCCGAGCACACGACCCAGACGGCCGACCTTGCCCATCATGTCCGGAGTGGCAACCACGGCATCGAAGTCGAGGAAGCCACCCTGAACCTTGGCGATCAGGTCATCATCACCGACGATGTCGGCGCCGGCCTCGGTGGCCTCGGTGGCCTTCGGGCCACGAGCGAACACGAGGACCTTGGCGGTCTTACCAGTGCCGTGAGGCAGGTTGACGGTACCACGCACGAGCTGGTCAGCCTTGCGCGGGTCAACGCTCAGACGGAACACAGCCTCGACGGTCTGGTCGAAGTTGTAGGAGGGCATGCTCTTGAGCAGAGCAATGGCCTCGTTGGCGGTGTAGAGGTTGTTGCGATCGACGCGCTCAGCGGCTTCGCGGTACTTCTTGGAACGCTTTACCATCTGTCCTTCTCCTTATCAGTCCGTAACCGTGATGCCCATCGAGCGAGCAGTGCCCTCGATGATCTTCATGCCGGCTTCGATATCGCGAGCAGACAGATCTTCCATCTTGGTCTCAGCGATTTCGCGAACCTGCGCCTTGGTGACAGAACCGACCTTGTGGGTCAGCGGGTTCTCGGTACCCTTCTCAATGCCAGCAGCCTTCTTCAGCAGAGCTGCAGCCGGCGGGGTCTTGAGAACGAAGGTGAAGGAACGATCCTCGTAAACGGTGATCTCGACAGGGATGACCTGGCCCATCTTGTCCTGCGTCTGGGCATTGTATGCCTTGCAGAAATCCATGATGTTCACGCCGTGGGAACCCAGAGCCGGGCCCAGCGGCGGGGCCGGGTTGGCCTTGCCAGCCTGAATCTGGAGCTTGATCAGCGCCGAGACTTTCTTCTTGGGAGCCATAATATGGTTCTTCTTTCTATAACGCGGTTCAAATGGTCGCCGTCCGTGTCCATCTACTCAGCCCAATCGGTCTTGACTCATTAGGTATCCGATTGTGCTCAATATTTGGCCGCGGTCGGTCTCCTCCCGCAACTTATATTGCTGTGCTGTGCTAGCGGGTCTTCCCTCCAGACACAAGCTTTCCCATTATGTCGTCTCACCCGGACAACAACTGGCCATAAGTCCGCCCCGGTTCTCGCCATCGGCAGCATCATCCATAGTTGTTCTCATCATCGGACTGCGTCATCCACAATCGCCACCCACCTAACGACATCAATGCACCACCCCAGCGTCAGAAATTTAGGAAAAGAGCGGCTTCGTCCTAAAATCCTGTCACTGAGTCAAAGCCAATGACAGATATTTAGGAAATCAACCCCAATCTCCTAAAATCCTGTCACTAAGACTCACTTAGCGACAGAAATTTAGGACGACTGGGATGGTTTCCTAAAATCCTGTCTCTAACGAACAGGGGATGCCCTAGGAACTACAAAGTTACCGGTTACGACTGCAATTACGGTTTGCGACTACGGTCACGATGCGACGAGATGCCCGATGACTAACAACAACAAAAAGCCCGACCGTGATGGCCGGGCTTTTACTATTAAACCTTGCTATTAAACCTATTAGTCGAGCTTCTGCACCTGGTGGAAGCCGAGCTCCACAGGCGTATCGCGACCGAAGATGGACACGAGCACGGTGAGCTTCTGGGTGGTGGGTTCCACGTCGGAAACGACAGCGGCCATAGTGGCGAAAGGACCATCGGTAACGGTGACCTGGTCACCCACGGCATAGGAGACCTCGACCTTGCGCTTCTTGGCGGCAGCGGGCTTGTCGCCGGCGGCCTTGAGCGCTTCGGAGGCAATCATCGGGGCCATCATGGCCACGACTTCCTGACGGGAGAGCGGAGCCGGATCCTTGGACGGACCAACGAAGCCGGTCACGCCTTCGGTCTCACGCACGACACGGCGAGCGTTCTCGTCCGGCCACATACGAATCAGCACGTAGCCAGGAACACGCACGCGGGTGATGACCTTCTTGCCCTTTTCGGTGTGCTTCTCGACCTCTTCCATCGGCACCTCGACCTGGAAGATCTGATCTTCCATGCCGAAAGAAGCCACACGGGACTCGATGTTGGTCTTCACCCGCTTCTCGTAGCCGGAGTAGGTGTGCAGCACGTACCACTTACCGTCAAGGGTGCGCAACGACTTGGAGAACTCATCAACGGCCTTCTGGCCGGCATCGGTTTCCTCAGCCTGCTCGGACTCGTTGACTTCGGATTCTTCTTCCGCAGACTCAGTCGCGGTTTCAGGGGAAGCCACAGGAGCCTCGGCAACAGGTTCGGCAGACTCAACGGCCTCGGCCGGAGCATCAGCCACAGGAGCCTCATCGGCCGCTGCATCCACATTCTCCAGAGCAGCGTCGAGGTTCTCGAGATTCAGTTCATCACTCATGCGTTGTCATTCACCTTCAGGTTATGCGTAAATCAGCCGAAAATACCCAGCGTGGCCTTGCCCAGACCGAAGTCCATGCCGGTAACGAGGGCCATCAGCAGCAACACGAAGATGAACACAGCCAGAGACCAGAAGAACAGTTCCTTGGCAGTAGGGGTAACGACCTTGCGAAGCTCATCAATGATCTGCTTGATAAACAGACCAATACGCATGAAGACATTCGGCTTGACTGCCTTTTCGTTTGTGCTCGTCTTAGCCATTCCGTACCTCGCATCAGCTGCTTGCTTATTGAAGAAACTTGGCAGGGAAGGCGGGACTCGAACCCACAACCTACGGTTTTGGAGACCGTTGCGCTACCAATTGCGCCACTTCCCTAGGTGAAGTTCACCTCGGCTGACGTTCCGTAGAGAACGCTTCGCCATGGCGGAAACCGCCAAATCGCTATAGTAACGGCTGGGGTGGATTAAGGCAAATCGCGTGTCGGATAAACTGCAAAATCGCCTCCAAAGACGACCAAGGGGAGCCGGGCTCAACGCGCCCAAAACTCCCCTCAGGATGCGCTCCCCTCTTCGGAGGGGAAAGGAACGGTTTACTCCGCCCAGTACTTGAAACGCTTCATGCCCTCGGCCAGATCATCGTCGGCGAGAGCATAAGAGAAGCGCAGGTAACCGGGAGCGCCGAAGGCTTCACCGGGAACAGCGGCCACGTGAGCTTCGTCCAACAGAGCGGCGGCAAAATCGGCAGAAGTGGCGCACACCGTGCCGTTGGAACCCAGCGGCTTGCCCAGCAACGCGGTGATATCCGCAAATGCATAGAACGCACCGGTCGGAGTCGGGCAATACACACCCTCGATGTCGTTCAGAGCCGCAACAATCGCACGGCGACGCACATCAAAAGCCTTACGCATCTCGTATACCTCATCCAGAGGGCCGGATACGGCGGCCAATGCGGCACGCTGAGAGATATTGGCCACATTCGAAGTCATATGACCCTGCAGCTTGGTGGCAGCCTTGGCCACCTCAGCCGGGGCGACCATCCAGCCGACACGCCAGCCAGGCATCGCGTAGGTCTTGGCCACACCGTTAAGCACCAGTAGCTGGTCGCGGCATTCCGGCACGGCAGCACCGATGTATGTGGTGCGCGCGTCGTCATAGTTCAGGTGCTCATAAATCTCATCGGAGATAATCCAGATGTGGTGCTCAACAGCCCAACGTCCGATGGCTTCCACGGTTTCCGGCTTCCATACGGCACCGGTCGGGTTGTTCGGCGAGTTGACGATGATGGCCTTGGTCCGCTCGGTGCGGGCGGCCTCAAGCGCCTCCAACGACGGCTCAAAGTTCACGTCGGCACCGGCAAATACCTCCACCGGCACGCCATCCGCCAGCTTCACGGCCTCAGGGTAGCTGGTCCAGTACGGGGTGGGGATGATGACCTCGTCACCATCATTGAGCAGAATCTGGAAAGCCTCATATACGGCCTGCTTGCCGCCGTTGGTCACCACTACCTGGTCAGCGCTTACCTCGTAGCCGGAGTCACGCAGCACCTTGGCCGCGATGGCCTCGCGCAGCTCGGGCAAACCCGGAGTGGGCGTGTACTTGTAATTCTTCGGATCAAGGCATGCATCGGCAGCGGCCTTGACCACGTTCGCAGGAGTCGGGAAGTTCGGCTCACCGGCACCAAAACCGATGACGTCAAGACCGGCGGCCTTCATTGCCTTGGCCTTGGAATCCACGGCGAGCGTAGCGCTCGGTGCCACAGTGTTGATACGGTCGGAAAGAATCTGCCATTGCGCCATAGTCATGGCTCTTACGATAACCCCAACACACGATGTTTGGAAGTGTGTTGTAGGTCTCAACAAAACTGGACATCCGCATAGGGTCTGTGGTGCAATGGAGCTGCGCGCAGCGGGTTGGGAAAGCGTGCCGGAGGAGAGATTATGGCAAAGCATCACGAAAGCCATGGCAGTCGTGGGACTCGCCGCAGCACGGTCGAGCCACGTGTGGCGTACAGCCGCCATGCCGAAACGCATAGCGCTCATGGCAGCCAGTTGCACTACGGGCAACACGCCAGCCACCGTTCCGCTGCCGCAATCGCAGCACAGCGCACGCGGCGTATCGCCGTATTGGTGGTAGCAGCCGTGGTGGCAGTGGCCTTGGTAATCACCGTCGGTGTCGTTGCGCATGGGTGGTTCGTCCGGCAGTCTGCGCCATCCATGCAACAGCAGCTTCCGACCACCGCGCATAAATCCCTTACCCGTAAAACCGTGCCGCAGTTGGATCCCGGCAACATCGTCATCGGTGTCAACGGCAGCGAAACCACCTATGTGCTCAAGGGTGAGCAGTATGTGGAAGGCGGCGCACATGCCATCGAGCCGGAAGACGGCGTACTGACCGGCAACATTGTCACTACCGGCACCGTAGACACGAACACTCCCGGCGATTACACGGTGCAATACACGGTTCATGATTCAACCGGCCATGAGGCATCCGCCACGCGCACGGTCAAAGTAGTGGACACGATGGATAAGCAGACCGGCGGTATTCCCGTGCTGATGTACCACTATGTCTACGATCCGGCGAATCCGCCTGCAGACGTTGACGCGAACTGGATTCCGACCACGTCACTCGAGCCGCAGCTGCAATACCTGACGCAGAACAATTTCTATTACCCGTCCTGGCCCGAGGTCCGCGCATTCATCGATGGCAAGCACAGCCTGCCCAAGAACAGCATCGTGATGACTTTCGATGACGGCGAGCCGCACTTCTTCCAGTACGGCTCCCCTCTGCTGGCCAAGTACAAGGTGCCGGCCACGTCGTTCATCATAGGGGCCGATGGCGAGGCACTGAACAAGATGAAGACCTACGCCACGCCATATCTTGAGTATGAATCGCATTCGTTCGACATGCACCGCGCCGGCGGCACGGTCGGCCACGGCGGACGCATCAGCGCAATGAGCCATCAGGAGATTGTGGATGATCTCAAGCAGTCGGAACAGGTAACCGGCTCCTTGCAGGCATTTGCCTATCCGTTCGGCGATACCACGCCAGACGCGATTGAGGCGGTCAGGGAGACCGGCACATTGGCCGCGTTTACCACTCAGTATGGCTGGGCCGATGTTGGTGCAGATCCTATGAATCTGCCGCGTGTGCGCATTCAGGGCACCGGTTCGCTGGATACGTTCATCGCAGCGATTCAGTGATGTGGGGAATAGATGCAGGAAGTGTTGCTCTGCCTCACCGTACTTGACGGCTCCCCATCAAAGGGAACGCAATGACTTACACCAGTACAAGATTGTCGCGATGCACGAGCGGGTGCGCGTACTGATCGCCCAAGAACCGCTTGAGCTGGGCCGTGTTGCGACCGAGCGTCTGCGGAATCTCTTCGGAGTCGAAGCCGGCCAGGCCACGGGCCAGATGCGTGCCGGATTCGTCATCGATCCATACAGGATCGCCGGCGGAAAAATCGCCATGCACATCGAGAGCGCCGGCGGCCAGCAACGATGCCCGACCACCACGAATGGCCTTGGCTGCACCCGCATCAACCACAATCGTGCCGCGCGGTTCAGCCGCAAAACCAATCCATAGGCGGCGCGAAGATCCACGGGCCTTGACCGGGGCAAACACCGTGCCCACCGGATCGCCCATCATTGCGGGGCCTGCATTCGAAGCGCACGTCAGCACGGTAGGAATACCGGAAACGGCCGCCACACGAGCAGCCTCAAGTTTCGTGACCATGCCACCGGTGCCGACTTTGGACCCCGAGCCGGACACCTGGATATCGCCCAGCGCGTCGATTACGTTGGGCACATATTCCACGCGGCGCGATCCGGGCTGAGCAGGCGGTGCGGTGTACAGCGCATCCACGTCGGTGAGCAATACCAACGCTTCGGCACGCACCAGATTGGCCACCAAAGCAGACAGCCGGTCGTTATCGCCGAAACGAATCTCGTTGGAGGCCAGCGAGTCGTTCTCATTGATAATCGGCACCACGCCCAGATCGAGCAGCCGATCCAACGTACGTTCCACGTTGCGGTACTGGGTGGCTCGAATCGTGTCTTCCGCGGTGATCAGAATCTGTCCCACCCGAATACCGAACCGGCCGAAGGCAGCTTCATAGCGGGCCATCAGCAGGCCTTGTCCCACGGCGGCAGTGGCCTGCTGGGTAGCCACATCAGCCGGTCGCTCATCAAAGCCCAACGGGCCAAAACCCGCGGCGATAGCACCGGAAGAGACCAGCACCACACGGGCACCCATCAGCCGTACCTGCGCCAATGCGGCGGTAAGAGCGTCGAGCTTGTCAGGGTCGAGGTGCCCGCTCGGCTGGGTCAGGGAGCTAGATCCGACCTTGACGACGATAGTGCCGGCAGCGGCGATCATGCGCCGTACCTCGGCCTGACTTGGTGTGCTCATTTGCTTTCCAATTCCGCCTCCGACGGTGGAGCTGTCAATCTGCAGCCGACCAGGACTACCCCCCGTCTCGCTGTGCTCGGCAGCTCCCGCCGGCGGGAGCAACTTCATTATTCTTCCGATGCGCTATCGTCGGCGGATTCGCCGTGACCAAACAGGCTGGTCTCATCGTGGCGATCATCATCGACGGTCGGGTCGGCCCAGTGGCCGGCCTTACGTTCAGCCATCATCGCATCGCGCACAGCCGCACGGGCATCCATCATCTCGTGGTACTGGGCACGACGTTCGGCATTGGAGCGGCGGTGAGCGCGCGGATCCTGCTCTTCAAGACGCAAATCCTTGCCGCGTGCACCAAGGTTGGAGCCGTCGAGCATTTCGGCACCGGCGGAGATGGTCGGATCCCAGTCGAATTCCACCATGCGATCGCCTCGTCCGATGCGGATCTCATCGCCCGGACGAGCGCCCTTGCGGCGCAGTTCGTCTTCCACGCCGAGCTTGGCCAGTCGATCGGCCAGGTAGCCCACGGCCTCGTCGTTGTCGAAGTTGGTCTGCATGACCCAACGCTCCGGCTTGGCACCACGAACCTCGTAGAACACCTCGCCGTTGCCGAGCTCACGGCGTTCCACGGTGAAGTCGAGTGCGTTGCCGCCCTCGTCAGCGCGGCGAGGACGACGACCGGTCCTTTCAAGAGGCTTGATGACCACGCGGGCTTCTTCTTCGGCCTCCTCGCGGCTGGCCACTTCCTCGCGCATCTCATGCACCAGTTCAGCCAAGGCGAAGTTCAGCTCCTTCAATCCCTCATGGGACGCGGTGGAAATCTCGAACACCTTCAGTCCGAGCTTCTCGAACTCCGGACGCACGAATTCGGCAAGTTCCTTGGCCTCGGGCACATCGATCTTGTTCAGGATGACGATACGCGGACGCTCGGGAATCGGAATCGCCCCCAGCGGCAACTCCAGCTTGTCGGCGTAGAGCGCAAGCTCGTTTTCCAGCGCCTGATAGTCGGACATCGGGTCGCGATCAGGCTCCAGCGTGGCGCAATCAATCACATGGGCGATGATCTCCGTGCGCTCGATATGGCGCAGGAATTCCAGACCCAGCCCCTTGCCTTCTGACGCACCCGGAATCAGGCCGGGCACGTCGGCGATGGTGTACCGGGAATCGCCGGCGATAACAACGCCGAGGTTCGGCACCAGCGTGGTGAACGGGTAGTCGGCGATCTTCGGCTTGGCGGCACTCATCGCCGCAATCAGGGACGATTTGCCGGCGGATGGGAAGCCCACCAACGCCACATCGGCGATGGACTTGAGCTCCAGAATCACATCGCGCTCTTCACCCAGTTCGCCAAGCAGGGCGAATCCAGGAGCACGACGGGTCTTGTTGGCCAGTGCGATGTTGCCCAAACCACCGGCACCACCTTGCGCAACGACAACGCGGTCGCCCTCATGGCGCAAATCGGCAAGCTGCTCGCCAGGATGTTTGGTCTTGCCCTGCTCGCCGCGCGCTTCAAACACCACAGTGCCGCACGGCACGGGGAGGATCAGATCCTCGCCTTTGGAGCCATCCTTGTTGTCACCCAGACCCATCGTGCCGTTACCGGCAGTGCGATGTGGCATGAACCGATAGTCAAGCAGGCTGGTGGCGTTGCGGTCGGCCACGAATACCACGGATCCGCCGTCGCCACCATTGCCGCCGTTCGGCCCGGCCAACGGCTTGTACTTCTCGCGACGAATACCGGCCGAACCGTTGCCGCCGTCGCCGCCACGGACATGGACGGTTACTCGATCCACAAAATCACTCATATTGATTACCTTACAAAAAAGCCGCGTCCTTACGGGCGCGGCTTGAAAAAGCTTGACGCTATATCGCTCAGGCGATGACGTCGACAACCTTGCGGTCGCGACGCACACCGAACTTCACGGAGCCATCGGTGAGGGCGAACAGCGTGTGATCCTTGCCCATGCCGACGTTGTGGCCCGGGTGGAAGTTGGTGCCACGCTGGCGAACGATGATGTTGCCGGCCACGACGGCTTCGCCGCCGAACTTCTTCACGCCGAGGTATTGCGGGTTAGAATCGCGACCGTTGCGAGAGCTGGACGCACCCTTCTTATGTGCCATGATTCATGGTCCTTTCTATAACTCAGGCAATCGCCGTGATCTTGACGATAGTCAACGGCTGACGGTGACCCTTGCGACGAGCAACGCCAGTCTTGTTCTTGTACTTCTGGATGTTGATCTTCGGGCCCTTGGCCTCGTCGTTCACAACCTCAGCCTTGACGGACACCTTGTCCAGATCGGCGGCAGCAAGGGTCACCTTGGCGCCATCGACCAGGAGAGCAACCGGAAACTCCACGGTATCGCCCTTCTTGGCGTCGAGACGGTTCACGAGGATGGTGTCGCCAACCTCGACCTTTTCCTGATGGCCACCGGCCTTCACAATCGCGTACATATTCGTTCCTTTTATGTTTTGGAAAGCTACCTTGCCCAACACGCACCGAGCCTGCGGTCAGACACCGAGTTTCGAATTTACACCTACACGCGGACTAAAGCAAATGGTTTTTATCTGCGTGTCAAGCACGACACACCCCGGCTTTTCGCAACCGAGGGCATGCCCGCATGAAACATTTGTCTAATGCTACTCCTCCTCGGTGTTGTTGGCGGCCACGGCAGCAGCTGCAATCTGGGCCAGTTTGGCCTTGACATCAGCGCTGGAGCCGGCCGGTTCCGGAGCTGGGGCAGTGCCTCGACCATGCTTGTTGGTCTTGACGAACGGATCACCGCCGCGCAATGCGTACGGGTCATCGTAGTCGGCGGAAACGGTCGGCTGATCGTGCAGGATAAAGCCACGACCCTTGCAAGTCGGGCATTCCTCGGAGAACGCCTCGACCAAGCCCTGACCGATGCGCTTACGGGTCATCTGCACCAGACCAAGCGAGGTGACCTCGGCCACCTGATGCTTGGTCCGGTCACGCGCCAGGCATTCGACTAGACGGCGCAGCACCAAGTCACGGTTAGCGGGCATGACCATATCCACATAGTCAATCATCACCATGCCGCCGATGTCGCGCAGTCGCAGCTGACGTGCAATTTCCTCAGAGGCCTCCAAATTGCAACGCGTCACCGTCTCCTCAAGGGACTTGCCCTTGCCGATGAAGCGGCCGGTGTTCACATCAATGGTGGTCATGGCTTCAGTGCGGTCGATGACGATCGAACCACCAGACGGCAGGTAGACCTGACGCTCCATGCCCTTTCTGAGTTGGGAGTCGATCTGCCACTTGTCGAACACGTCCTTGCCCTCATGCTCGGCCGGGTCCCACTTCTCCAGCTTATCCTTCAAGTCGGGGGCCATGGTGTCGAGATACTCCTCGATACGGTCGTAGACCTTGTCGCCTTCGACGATGAGCTTGCCGAAGTCATCGTTGAAGATGTCGCGCACCACACGGATAGCCACATCGGGCTCGCCCTGCAGGAGCTTCGGGCGCTTGCCATGCCAGAATTCCTCACGCTTGGCGTTGATGCGCTCCCACTGGCGAACCAAAGACTCAAGATCCTTGACGATGGCTTCCTCGGAGGCACCCTCGGCTGCGGTACGGATGATGACACCCATATCCTTCGGGGCGATCTTGGAGACGATGCCCTTGAGCCGGCTACGTTCGCGTTCGGAGAGCTTGCGGCTCACGCCGGTCATGCCGCCGGACGGCACGAGCACCAGGAAGCGGCCGGCGAGCGTGACCTGAGAAGTCAGGCGGGCTCCCTTGTGTCCGATCGGATCCTTGGTGACCTGCACGAGCACCGGGTCGCCGGACTTGAACGCCAACTCGATGCGGCGCGGCTGGCCTTCGAGACGCGCGGCGTCCCAGTTGACCTCACCGGCGTAGAGCACGCCGTTACGGGCCTGGCCGATGTCCACGAAAGCGGCTTCCATGCTGGGCAGCACGTTCTGTACACGGCCGAGGTAGATGTTGCCCACGGTCTGCACTTCCTGGATGTCGGAGACGTAATGCTCGACCAGGATGTTGTCTTCCACCACGGAAATCTGGGTGTGATGTTCCTTCTCGCGCACCACCATGAGGCGATCGACGTTCTCACGGCGTGCGAGGAAATCCTGCTCCATGAGCTGGCTCTGGCGGCTACGCTCACGACGATTGTCACGGCGTCGCTGTTTCTTGGCCTCAAGACGGGTGGAGCCTTCCACATCGGTGATCTCATCGATGTACTGCTGCTTGCGGGAGCGGCGAGTCAGCTGCTGATCGTCCTGCTCATCACCGCTCTCGGCATTCTTGCCTCCGCGGCGGCGACGGCGACGGCGGGTAACGGTCTGCTCCTCGTCATCATCACGGTCGCGCTCATCGCGATCATCGCGACGGCGACGGGAATCGTCACCATTGTTCTCGGAGGACTCGCTGTCGTTGTTGGAAGCACCGGACTCGTTGCGGGAGCCACGGCGACGGCGACGGCGGGAACGGGTGCGGGTGGAGTCGGACTCTTCGTCGTTCTCCTCTTCAGCAATCGGCGAGTACGTAATGTCATCCAGCTCGAGGTCTTCCTCAATCTGCTCGACTTCAGCGGCAGCACGGCGCTCCTGGGCGTTCAGGCGGCGAGAACGGCGAGAACGGCGAGAATCGGACTGGCCATCAGCGTCGAAATCATCCTGAGTCTCATTACGGCGACGATTATTGCGGCTGTCATCGCGGTCATCGTGATCATCATGATCGCCGTGATCGCTGCGGCTCGACCGGCGGGAACGAGACGGGCGTTCCTCGTAATCGGCCTCATCCTCACGGGCGCGGGAGCGACGAGAAGAGCGGGAACGCTGTTCGCCATCATCTTCCTCATCATCACGATCGTCATGTCGCATGTCCGGGAGCACCGGCTCTTGGAACAGCAGGGAAGTCATCGGCTTGCCACGACGGGCGGATTCATGCCCTGCAGGCAGCGCATCAATCACATCCAGCACGCGCTCATCGGGGTTTTCTTCGCGCGCGTCTTCCGAAGAACGGCGGCTGCGAGTACGACGGGCCGAGCGGGGCTCGTCATCGCGGTCATCGCGGTCATTCGTAGTGGAACGACGGCGACGCACCGGACGATCGCCATCCTCATCGGAGTCGTCGACCGCAGTACGGCGGCGAGATGAACGCGGCGCATCATCATCTTCGAGATCGTCAATTACAGAACGACGGCGACGCACCAGACGATCGTTATCTTCATCAAAATCATCGGATGCAACGCGACGACGGCGAATCGGACGCTCATCGTCTTCCTCGAGATCATCGGACACCGCGCGACGACGGCGGACCGGACGCGGCGCATCATCGTCATCAGCCACAGCACGACGCCGAGTCGAACGATCCTCATAATCGGCATTATCGGCAGAGCGGCGGCTACGGGTGCGGCGGGTCGGACGCTTCTCGTCATCGGAGACGTTATTGTCGGCAGTTCCTGTGGAAGCAGATGCATCGGCATCAGACAACGCGGGTGCCTCGAACAGCGGAGCGGCGTGTTCCTGGACTTGCAGCTCAAGGGATGCGCCGGCAGCACCGGCACCACGCACTACACGACGGCCACCGCGACGGCGGCGAGTCGGCTGCGATGCTTCGGCGTTCGGCTCGGAAGCTCCCGAAGCCTGTGATTCGGTATTGGATACGGTTGAGTTATCGGTTTCGTCACCGACGAAACCTTCACGGTTCTCAGTGGGCACAATGCTCCTCGCGGCACGCTGCATCGCGACGCCATCCAGGCCTGTACGCTCGTCTCACACCATGCTCTCACCATGGCCGCGCAAACCCTTTGCGCCGCGTAAAGGCAACTTCGTCTCAAGTCTGTCCTGCGAACGGCGGACACCGGCGCTTACGTTGTCTCGTTCTCGAGAGCCGTAAGGGGATCAACGCCATTACACACGCTGATGGTTATGCAGAACCACCGTTTTTCAGTATGCCACACTTTTTGCACGGGCGCGCCCAGAGCTCTGGCACACCACGACCTATCTGGCTCCCCTTACACACGGATGAGCCCTATCTTGGCTCTCCTCTCTGAGGGGAGCTGGCTGCGAAGCAGACTGAGGGGAGCCTGGATTCAGGCCGAGCACTCCCCTCAGTCACCTACGGTGACGGCTCCCCTCAAAGAGGCTGAGCCGAAAAATCTCACACCAGCCAGTCTTCGAGGATTGCGGCCATAGCAGTCAAATCAGATTCGGGCACTTGCTCGTCGTGCTTATGCGCCAGTAACGGGTCTCCGGCACCGAGGTTGACGGCCGGAATCCCGAGCTGAGAGAAACGTGCCACATCGGTCCAGCCAAGCTTGGCCAGCGGATCGCGACCAGTGCGCTCCTTGACCAGACGAACCAGTTCCTGCGCAAGCGGCGCGCTCAGGCCGGGGCGTGCAGAAGGACTCTCATCCTTCATCTCGATGCCATAGCCCTCAAACACGCCACCGGTGGCCACATGTTCGCCGTTACCAAGTTCAGCACCTGCATCCGCACCCATCATCAGCGCCTTGGCCTCAGCCAGGTTCTTGTCCGGAGCGAAACGGTAGTTGACATGCACACGGCATTCGTCGGGAATCACATTCGTGCCCTTGCCGCCGGAAATCAATGTGGCGTTGAGACCCTCACGGTAGTCGAGCCCATCCACATTCACAGTCGCGGTTTCATAAGCATTGAGTCGGTTCAGAATATCAGCGGCCTTGTGGATGGCGTTCTCTCCCATCCAGGCGCGGGCAGAGTGCGCGGCGACTCCGTGCGTGACCACATCGAAACGGATCGTGCCGTTGCAGCCGCCTTCGATGCCACTATTGGTGGGCTCACCGATAATGGCAAAATCACCGGCAATCCAGTCGGGGTGCGTTTCGACCACCTTACGCAGACCGTTCTTTTCGGCGGCGACTTCCTCGTGGTCGTAGAACACATAGGTGAGGTCGACTTTCGGAGTGGTTCCCGATGTGAGGCCATCAAGTGTAGCGGCGAGATACAGCATCACCGCATCGGAGGCCTTCATATCCGTGGCACCACGGCCCCACAGCACACGGTCTGTGGGATGGGATTGGGAGATCTCCTCGCGAATGAGCGGATCACCAGGTTCAAGCCACTTCGGAGGGAAGTTGTCGATTACCGGCACGGTGTCGAGATGACCGGCCAGAATCACGCGATTCGACTTGCCAAAATCGGTGCTGGCCACCACCGTGTCGCCGTGACGGCGGACGGTCAGATGCTTCTGTTCATTGAGGAAAGCCTCAAACTCATCGGCGAGCGGGCCTTCATAATCGGAGACAGAAAAGTTCTCCATAATCTGGGTGAGCAGGCTGTTCAACTGCTCAGCAGTGGAATCGTTGCGGTTCAATTCAAGCGTCATGAGTACAGAGTACCGCGTGACAAAGCGCACAGTTCACCCACTACATGAGATTTTGTCGCCGAATACATATTTATGTGTCACACTAGGGTGGCGAAAGGGAGGAACATGCCAGGTCTCATCAGCGCCATGCAAGGCTTCTGCGTTATCGGCATCGTGATTGCGGTGGGATATGTCGCCGCTCGAATGCGCATCGGAGGCCCGTCCGCTCAGATGGTGCTGAACCGCTTCTCTTTCTTTGTGTCCAGCCCGTGCCTGATGTTTGCGATTCTGTCCAAGGAACCGATTTTCGACATCTTCCATCCATCAATCATCGTGGCGTTCTTCTCTGCGGTGCTAGTGGGCGTGGCGTTCCTGGTGCTCAATCAGATGTTCTTCCACCTGAATGCCCCGGATGCCACCATCGGCGCATTGAACTCGCTGTATCTGAACTCCAACAACATCGGTTTGCCGATTGCCACCTATATTCTGGGCAACCCGGCGCTAGTGGCACCGATTCTGGTTATGCAGCAGGCCATCTTCACGCCGGTGGGCCTGACTGTGCTTGATGTGACCACCAAGGGCAAGGTCTCCGTCAAGGAGATCGCCAAGCAACCGCTGCATCAGCCGCTGCTTATCGGCTCGCTGCTGGGCATCGTGGTCTCTGC
>ENA-OXVV01000247-OXVV01000247.1-human-gut-metagenome-genome-assembly--contig:-NODE-247-length-15506-cov-7.42871_pt1 | contig 15506 bp, 9 predicted proteins | sample MGYA00249252_ERZ652700 | MGnify/ENA primary metagenome ERZ652700 (study PRJEB26925, sample SAMN05826669) | human gut metagenome | biome: ENVO:2100002; feature: ENVO:00000062; material: ENVO:00002003... | reverse complement strand
GATCATCTAAGATCAGCACCGGTCTTTTATGGCACAAAGTTCTCGCAAGTGCAAGACGCTTTGCCTGACCACCGGAAAGTCTGACTCCTCCACTTCCCACAACCGTGTCAGGTCCCTGTTCCATCTCTGCAACTTCTCTATCAAAACATACTGCTTTCAAATAAGTTTCTGTATCCTCATTTTCTCCCATCAGAATATTGTTTTTTATACTGTCATCAAATAATTCCGGGTCGTGTCCTAAATAACCAATGGTTCCGGTCAACACACTATTTCCCATCTCGTTTAACTCTCTGCCTGCAAAACGGATACTTCCCTGATAAGGATATTCGCACAGAAATGTCTTTCCAAACGTAGACTTGCCGGACGCAACGGCACCGGTAACACCAATGATCTGTCCCGGTTTTGCAGAAAATGTGATATCCTCATAAATATCTGTCCCGCCCGGATATGCAAAACTCAAATGGGAAACCGTAAGCTCTGCCTGTTTTTGCACTCTGCTTTCACTTTCATGTTCCACACATTTCATGAGGGGTTTGATCCTCTTCCAGGAAACCTGTGCCTTGTGAACTGCGTTAAAAAGTTTTGCCGCACTCGATGATTTTACCGAAAGTTTGGTAAAACAGGTAAGAAATGTGGTAAATGCCGCAACATCCCAGACTCTCCAGCCACTTCCAAGCACGTTTTTACTTCCAAAATATAAAATGAAAATGACACCCGCCATCGAGATGACACGGTAGATCGGCGGAAATGCCGCGCTCCATATATTCGCCCGCACCGCAGATTTTTCGTAAGCTGAAAGATTTTTCTCATACGCATCTTTTCGCTCCTGCTCGCATCCATAAACACGATAGGTGACCGCATTGGATGCCCGGTCTAAGGTGGCGGCACTTAAGATCCCGGACTGCTCCTTATAGGCTGCCCCGGTTCTCTGCACAATTCCTTTCATCTTCTCTGCCAGAAAATACGAAACCGGCGGGAACAGCATGCTTAAAAGCGCAAGTCTCCAGTCATAAAAGAGAAGCATTCCGGCATATGCAAGCAAAGCTACCCCTGTATCAAATATCTCCGTGGTAAATTTCCGCATGCCCTCCGCACAGTCATCCACATCCAGAATCGCTTTTGTCATGACATTTCCGGCGCCTTCCTCTTCCAGTTCTGCCCGGCTTTTATGCACAAGGCTGTCATACAGAACATGTTTCATGCGCCGGTTGACATTGTTTGCAAAACGTCTCACATAAAAACGCTTGATATATCTGGAACTCTGCACCACTGCGATTGCGATCACATAGGCTGCGACCAGTTTTCCCATATCAGGAAATCCTGCCCTGCCGCCAAGGATATCCACCAGACAGCCCGCCATTTTTCCCTCAAACCATGGCCCGGCAAGGAGTCCTAAATTGTAAATCAGCCCGGAGACTGTCACCGCAAGAAGAACTTTCCACTCCATTTTAAAATAGGAAATCACATGGTCTGCCTCAAATTTTTGTTTTTCACTTCCAGCATTTTTTCTGTCGTACTTATCACTCATCTGACTCACCATCCATTTCCATCCTGTCGTCTGAACCGGACTGCACGAGTTTTGACACATCGCAAAACTCTGCCCGCCGCTGTTCCTTCGACCGCCAGTAAAGTTTATCTAACGTCTCAAGAAATGCCGCTTTTTCCTCCTTGGGCAGCTCCGCTAAAAGCCACTCATAAAACACGCTCTCAATGGACGCCTTTGAATTTTTTAACTGTTCCGCTTTCTCTGTCGCATACAAAAGCTGGCTTCTTCCATCCTCCGGGTTCGGTTTCCGGTAAAGATATCCTTTGCTCTCTAAATTAGCCGCACGCCTTGCAGCAGCCCCTTTATCAATCTTTAACTGCTCTCTGACTTTCGCCTGTGTGACGCCGGGATTGTGCCGGATGAAATGGATAAAATCAAATTCTGCCGTTCCGATTCCTTCCTCTTTCATCATCTTTAATGTAAACTTCCCCGCTTCACGCGCGATCTTTGTGATTTTTCTTCCTGACTCGTCCATTGCGATCTCCACTCCTAACCAACTCTGAAAATTAAAATCTAACTTATGACTTTCCAATTAGCATACAAAAAATAGATGTACCTGCATCTAACCAGATGATAGTACATCTATTTTTGTGTGTCAATTTATCTTTTTCTTACTTTGCACAGGAAAAAACTTTTTCCTGATTTGATTCATCAATGAAATCTTTCTTACTTCTCACTCCAGATTTTTCTATATTTCATAAAATAGTAAATACTCATGATCATACTGAGTATCTCGCCCGTTGTGATCGACAGCCAGACTCCGTCCATTCCAAGCAGATTTGGTAATATCAGTACCGGCAGCAAATATCAATATGCCAGTACACTAGCCCATGTTTCTGCTATTTTTACTCCACCTTCGGCAGCCCTGCAAATCCCACTGCAAGCTCTTCATCGGTCGGAATATAGTCTGTCATCTCTCCATTGTTAAACTTCTCATATGCAACCATATCAAAATAGCCGGTTCCGGTAAGTCCAAAAACGATAGTCTTTTCTTCTCCGGTTTCTTTACATTTCAACGCCTCGTCAATGGCAACACGAATCGCATGAGAACTCTCCGGTGCCGGAAGGATTCCCTCTATTCTTGCAAACTGCTCTGCTGCTTCAAATACAGAAGTCTGCTCTACACTCCTTGCCTCCATCAGTCCGTCATCATAAAGCTGTGACAGAGTTGAACTCATGCCGTGATAGCGAAGTCCTCCGGCATGGTTTGCAGATGGAATAAATCCGCTGCCAAGTGTATACATCTTTGCTAACGGACAGACCCTTCCGGTATCACAGAAATCATATGCATAGCGGCCTCTCGTAAGACTCGGACAGGATGCCGGTTCGACTGCGATAAATTGATAGTCTTTTTCACCACGCAGCTTTTCTCCCATAAACGGAGAGATCAGACCCCCAAGATTGGAACCGCCGCCTGCACATCCGATAATGATATCCGGCGTAATATCATACTTTTCCAGAGCAGCTTTTGTCTCAAGTCCAATGACTGACTGATGTAACAATACCTGATTTAACACACTTCCCAATACATAACGATATCCTTCTCTCGTCGTTGCAGCTTCTACTGCCTCGGAGATTGCACAGCCAAGACTTCCTGTTGTGCCCGGATGCTCTGCTAAAATCTTTCTGCCGACTTCTGTTGTCTCAGACGGTGACGGGGTTACACTTGCTCCATATGTGCGCATTACCTCACGGCGGAATGGTTTCTGTTCATAGGAAACTTTTACCATATAGACTTTACAGTCAAGATCAAAATAAGCACACGCCATAGAAAGTGCAGTTCCCCACTGTCCAGCACCTGTCTCTGTTGTCACACCTTTTAATCCCTGCTTCTTTGCATAATATGCCTGTGCAATCGCAGAGTTTAATTTATGGCTTCCACTTGTATTGTTTCCCTCAAATTTATAGTAGATCTTTGCCGGAGTCCCCAGTTTTTTTTCCAGACAATATGCTCTCACCAGTGGTGACGGACGGTACATGCGGTAAAAATCACGGATCTCCTGTGGAATATCGATGTATGGGTTGGTATCATCGAGTTCCTGTTTTACCAGTTCATCACAGAATACATGCCCCAGTTCCTCCGCGGTCATCGGTTTTAGAGTTGCCGGGTTCAAAAGCGGTGCTGGTTTGTTCTTCATATCAGCGCGCACATTGTACCATTGTGTCGGCATCTCATTCTCTTCCAGATAAATTTTATACGGTATTTTCTTTTCGCTCATCTTCTCCTCTTTTCCGCAACTTTTATCGTTACTTTACTGTTATGATTCTCTGATTCATGATTTTATCTATATTTTAGTATATTAGCACATTGAAGTGTCGCAGTCAATAACTTTGGATCTTAATATCGGCATCGACGAAAGCCGTAACACCTGTTTACCCCAAATTGCGTTTCTTTTTATTCCACTCTTGCAACACTGCTGACACCCTCCGGCGTCCGCTGCTTTGTCACAATTATTTTTTTGTCGATCTGGTCTTTTAATTCAGATACATGTGAAATAATTCCTACCAGACGATTTCCCTCGGTGAGCTGCAGCAATGCTTTTAACGCCTGTTCTAAGGCATCCTCATCGAGTGATCCAAATCCCTCGTCCACAAACATGGAATCCATACGGATTCCACCCGCATAAGACTGTATCTCATCCGACAGTCCAAGCGCAAGTGACAATGATGCCTGGAAAGACTCCCCACCGGAAAGCGTCTTTACACTGCGCTTTGTCCCGTTATAATGATCAATCACACAAAGTTCCAATCCTGCTTTTTCCTTGCGGCTTCCTGTCTCTTCCTCACGTTTTAATTCATACTGCCCGCTGCTCATCGTAAGCATCCTCCGGTTTGCTCGGATCAGTATCCTGTCAAAATAAGCCATCTGCACATAAGTTTCCAGTTCAATCTTTGCCTTACCGTTTAACATTCCACTTGCCGTATCGGAAAGAGATTTCATCCAGACATACTTTTGTTCGGTCTGTGCGATCTCTTTTTGTTTTTTGCTGACATTTTTACAGATTTCCCTATTAGTACAATAAGATGTATATTTTGAAGCCCTGTTTTCTTCCATCTCATTTCTTTTTGCACGCAGTTCTCCCGCCTGTTTTTCGATCTCTTCTTCCGGAAACGATATTGCTTTCTCTGTTTCCTCAATCTGACGAAGCAGCATCTGAATGACGCCCTTTTCCGTCTCTCTGTTTTTTTCGTAATTATGATACGCTTCTCTTGTCTTTTCTCTGTTCTCTTCTAAATTTCTTTTTTTCAGGGTAAACTCGTTTATCTGTGTCTGTACCCCCTCTTTTGTTACATCCTTTACCTGCTCTTTCAGCTCATTGAGATTCTTTTCTTCATTTGCGTACTCTGTCTGCAGACGTACCAGCTCCTGTTCTGCCACATTGATCTGGTCGGCAAGTGTTTTTATTTCTGTTTCATCGAGCGGAATCTTTTTTTCTAAGGCAGTCTTTTTTCGTTCGTCTTCCTGTTTTTTGGAAAGTTCCGCTTTTTTCTCATCGGCTGCTCTTTGCAGCATAGTAATCACAGACTGTACATGGTATGGTTTTGCATCAAAATCTTCTATTGACAAAACCTGACTCCCATCAGCGTTTTTTATGGTCTGTAATGTATTGACATCTGTATCTCCAGTTAAAGTGCTCTGATTACATGTAATTAAATTACATGCAGATTTTATATCGTCACTGATCTGCTTTTCGGCAATTTCCCTGTTTCCGGTCAATTTTGCAATTTCTTCCTGAATACTGCTGATTGTTCCTCTTATCTTTTGTATTGTTTCTTCGCTTTCTTTTAATTCATCTTTGATCTGCTCTGCACGTTTCCTGTTATTTTTTGCCTGTAAAAACTGCGTGTTCCGTTCGTTTTCAATCTGCATAAGCTGTGCAAAAACAGTTTTTTGATCCTCTGTCTGCTCTATGCCAGTTCCACAGTCTGCAACGTTTTTCTTCCACTGCTGTTTCTGCTGTGTGCACCGTTCTGTCGCCGTGGCAAGCATCTGTCCAAGATTAATGTTCTGTTCGTTTAACATAACCAGTTCATCCTGCGCAGACTGCATCTGTTCTTCTAATACATGCTTGACATCCAGATCCTTTTTCGCTTTTTCTTTCTGATCTTTATATTCTTCCCTTCTCGCCTCATCAGCACTCTTTTGCCTTTTTGTCTCCGTCTTTATTTCATTTAAAGACATTCTGACATCAGGCTCACCAAGCAGTTCTCCTGCATCCTTTAGGACTGCTGACATTTTCTCATTTTCCTGTGTCACGAGCTGATGCGCTTTTTCACTCAGTCTGCTGACTGACTCCCTTGCCTTTTCATCCTCCGCTTTTGCCTGTTCTAACACTTCCCGATCCGGAGTTTCCTGTGGTATGACTGCCAGTGTCGGATGATGTATGGCTCCACAGACCGGACAGGGTTCGTCTTCCTTTAATCCCTGCGCCAGCATTCCCGCCTGTGCATCCCAGAATTGCTGTTCTATCCTCCGGTATTGTTCACTGATCTGTTTCTGCTCTGCGGCTGCTTTCTGATACTGTTTTTGAGTTTTCTCCCTTTCTCTGCTGACTTTCTCACAATCCTCTAACCTGTTTTCCAGCTCTTCGAGCCTGCGTATCCTCTCTGATACTTCCAATATTGCTTTCTCTGCCTGTTCTCCCCTGCTGTCTGCACCGGAAAGCTGCTCCCACGTTTCTTTTTGCTGCTGTAAGTCCCTGCTTTTTACCTCATATGATTTCTGTACGTTTTCCAGTTCTGTACCAAGTCTCTTTACTTCTCTTTCTGATGTGTTCAACTGTTCTGCAATCTCTGTCAGATCCTGTATTTTCTGTCGGATTTCTTTTACTTCCTTCTCATAGGCAATCTCCTGTCCTGCCGCATCCTTGTTCTGCTCCTGTTCTTCTTTTAACAGTTGCTGCTGTTCTAAAAGACTGTTTTCTGTTTTCTTTTTTAAATCAAGTTTTTCCTTTTGATCTGAAATATGCTCCTCCAGCGCACGGCTCCTGTCTCTCTGATTTTTCAGCGTATCCATTTTTTCTGTGATCAGTCGCATTTCATGCTCTATGCGTTGTATTTCCGCAGTAATGCCCTCATAAGATTTTAAGGTCTCTTTTTCCTGCTGCAGTTTTCCCTCCAGTTCTGTTCGTCTCTGTTCATCCTGCTGCTTTTTCTGAACCTTTTCTTCCATATCCTGGTGCTTCTTTTCCTGCGACAGACCAATTTCCTGTATTTTTTCAAACAACACCAGCTTCTGTTTATATTCTTCAATCGTTCTGCCTAATTTTTCACAGCATTCCGCTTCCTCTCCTGCCCTGTCCATATCCGCTTTTGCCTGCACCAGAAGCGCTTCTAAGTCCTTCAGCTTCTGCTGTTTTTCTTCCAACAACCGCCTTCTGTCTGCATTTTCACGCACTTTCCCGCTAAGTTCATCCATATTTTTTATTTGCTGATCCAGCGCCTCTTTTTCCTTTTGCAGGCACTCCAACACAGATTCTTCCGCTTTACAAAGTTCTTCTAAAAGTGAGATTCCCTCCTCGATCCTGCCGTCAAATTTTTCCTTTTTTAAAAGATTTATTTTTTCTGCGATCCTTGTCCCTTCTTCATCCAGAGAGTCACTCTCACAGACAATTCCCTCCATATACTGATTGATGCTGCGCCGCAGTTCATCATATTCTTTCCACTGTTTTTTTACGGCATCTTTCAGTTTGTCCTGCAGCACACGATAAATATCCGTCCCGAATATCTGACGAAAAATCTTTCCTCTCTCCTCCGTATTGGCAAACAATACTTTCTGAAAATCCCCCTGTGCGATCATTGCTATCTGGGTAAACTGTCTGCAGTCTAAACCGATCAGCTCTGTGATGGCGCGTGTGACCTCCCTGCTTTTTGTCACTGGTTCTCTGTCATCCGGGTACTCTAGTGCAGCATTCGCCTTTTCCGTTGTCATTCCCGTTCCACGTCCCTTCGGACGCATATATTCCGGGTTACGCTCTACTGTATACCGTTTATTTGCGTACTCAAATGTCAGACGCACGAATGTTTTCACGTCATCTTTTGCATATTTGCTGCGGAACATATCCGCTTTGCGCACATCACCACTGGCTTCCCCGTACAGCGCAAACGTGATTGCATCAAAGATCGTGGTCTTTCCTGCCCCGGTATCCCCTGTGATCAGAAATAATCCCTGCGATCCAAGCCGTTCAAAATCTATGGTCTGCTCCCCCGCATACGGGCCAAATGCACTTATTGTAAGACTGACTGGTTTCATAAATCGTTCCTTTCCTGCCGCTCCTATTTTCTCTCAAATCCCAAATATCTCGTTCCCTGAAACATCAGTTTTCCTGTATTTGCTTCTCAAACTATTTTTTCAGGAACTTGTCAATGCACCAGCTCTTCCATCAGTTCTCTGACAAAATCCTGCTGTTCTTCACTCATCGGCTGATTATTCTGTATCTCGTAAAATTCTTCAAACAGTTCCATCTCTGATTTTTGCTCCACATGTTCGGTCACCTCAACCTGCCTGCTCTGTCTGGTCCTGCTGTTATCATAGACAAGCTGCATCAGATTCGGGTATACCGTCCGAAGTTTTGCCATTCCATCCGGCACATCTTCCTCATCGGTCAGTGTAATCTGCAGATAATCTTCTGTTTCTGTGCCCTCATAGAAATCTTTCGACATCAGTTCCATGTATGTTCCCCGGATCTTTCTCAGATCACGAAGCGGTTTTAACGGAACTTTTTCAATGAAAATATCTCCCTTTTCCTTTATCTCCAGGACAACAACGGACTTTTTCTGTTCCGCCTCGGAAAAAGAATATTTGAGCGGGGTTCCGCAATAGCGCAGTGTCTCCCTTCCGATATGCTGCGGGCTATGAATATGCCCTAATGCAACGTAATCAAAAACATCAAACACTTCCGCCCCGATCTGATCTAATCCACCCACCGAAACTTCCTCCGACTCACATCGCGAAGCCCCTGTCACAAACTGATGTGCCACCAATATATTCCGCTTTGATGCGTCCACCGGCATATGAGATACGACAAACTGCAGGGCATCCTGATATGTTTCCACTGTCTCCACATCATCTTCCTGTGCCAGATCCTGTTTTGTCCCGGCATCTTTTTTTCCAATGGATATCCCCTCTGTCACTTTCCTCCACGCATGGCGCACGACCGCCGGGCGGATAAACGGCAGCAGCCAGATGCAGAGTTCCCCATATGCATCCTGACATGTAACACACCTCACCTCTCCATCATAAACCGGTGAAACATAGACTTCCCGGCTGCTCATAAGCTGTGCACCAAATGCAATACGTTCCGCGGAATCATGATTTCCACTGACTGCAAACACCTTTTTCCCGCAATCAGCAAGTCCCGTGAGAAACTGATCAAACAACTGTACCGCCTCCGCAGACGGAACCGGCTTATCATAGATATCCCCCGCGATCATAACCGCATCCACCTGTTTTTCCAATGCGATCTCTTTGATCTGCCGTAAAATATATTTCTGATCTTCGATCATGGAAAACTCATTGACTCTTTTTCCAATATGCAAATCCGAGATATGAAGAAATTTCATGCTCTCCTCCTATACTATTTCATTCGTAATACTTTACTTAACTATACCATATAGCGTCCCGAAATACAAACATATGTTTTGTTTTTGTTGCTTTTTCACAAAAAAACAGATCTCAGAAAATAAAAACCACTTTCTGGAGATCCATTTTTCTATTTATTTTGTTTCCATTGTAACAGCAATGCCGAATTGATGATGACGAGCACAGAACCTGCATTATGTACCAATGCTCCCACGACCGGATTTAAAATTCCGATGATCGCAAGCACGATCGCCACAAAGTTAAGCCCCATCGAAAAACTCATATTGCATTTGATCGTGATCATCATCCGCCTGGATAATGCAATCAGATGCGGCAGTTCTTTTACTTCATCATCCACCAGCGCAATATCTGCTGCATCCAACGCAATATCACTTCCAACACCGCCCATCGCAATTCCGATATCCGCTTTTTTCTGTTCCGCCGGCAAGGTAATCTGCGCTAAGACATCCTCACACGGCACATCCTCGTCAACCATACGGTCGATTGCCTGTACCTGACCAATGATTTTTGACAGTCTTATTTTTCACTTATCTCTTCCCGTATCTCTATCGGATGCGCATCGGTAACAAAGATCATTCCATCATACAATTTTTCCGGCGATTGTGATGTGCGGTAACTGCGTGGGAAAAGTCCCATAAAAATTGCACTGTAGCCCTCTCCTAACGATCCCATAGAAACATGATCTGTAATCTGCTCTTTCAGTTGTGAATTTTCCGGAACCTTTGAAAAATCCAGCCAGCTCATATCATAACCGGCTTTCTTCGTGGCTTTCGCTAGAGGATCATAGGAATAAAACGTGTGCGTGATACGCTTTCCATCATTTTTCGGAAGATTGCAGTTCGTCTTGTAAAAATCCGTTCCAATCGCAAAATATCCGTCCCCCAGTTCATCGGAAAGAATATTCCCCATCACTCTGGTACCTGCGCCATAATTTCCAAACCGCTCTATATGCCCATTGTGACCTGAAATAAAAATACAGGAATTGCCCCTCTGCTCTTCCATAGAAAGGATCCACAGCACATTTTCTGCCATCAATTGGTCTCTGAGCACATTTCCTTCTACGGCAGAATTGATCACTTTCCCAAGAGAAATATTCTGCAGCAGCGTATCTGCCAGATGATCCGCCTGTACAATGTCCTTTACATCTGATTTTTGTAATTCTTCTTTTATTTCTGTGATCACTCTGCTCTGCTGTTCAACATCATACTCACTGTGCTGTTCTTCTGTATCCTCCAGTTTCTTCAGTTCTGTCACATCTATCCCCGCCTTTTCACATGCTTCAATCAGATACTGCAGATTATAGGACCATCTTTGCATGTCAAACCCATAAAACCTTAAATCATCTCCATCTTTTGCAGTCTCATTGTATTTTCGCATATAAGAGATCAGATCTGCCATCTCATCAGTTCTGTATATTGCAAAGCCAATCGCCGCGGCAGCCTGCTCTGCCGTTCCTTCCCCACCGTGAATGTAGCGGTTCACATACTCGCATCCACCGTAGTCTCCCTCCAGTGCAAATGCTCTTATCCCGGCATTTTCCACCAGATTTTGAAATACGGAAAGTTTTAACTGCTGAAACTCTGCATTTCCATGGGATGCCTCCCCCAGTGCCACAATTTTTGTTTTCTCCGGTATCTTTAAGTCCTCCACCTGCTCTGCATATTGTGCAAATTCCGTTGTATCTGCACATGGTCCGGTTCCAAATCCTCCAAAATGGGAATATATGCTGCCAGCGGCAACAATACCTGCTAATACCATACCTGCGGTTATCAAAATCCATGTCCGTTTTTTCTTCTTATTTTTCTTTTCCATAAAATCTCCCCCAAATCTGTTTTTCTTATTCGATACTCCAATATTAACAAAAGGGAAAATGTTCTGCCATTTCATTAGCTTACATTTTCCCTGATGTATCTTACATTTTTGTAAGATTTATATAATTTTCAAATTTATACTGTTCTATAACTTTACTTCCCAAAAGAGTGATTGCCTGTTTCGGACAATTACAGATACAGCGGTAACACATGGTACACTGATCCCCTGGGTGGGGTTTTCCTTTTTCCATGATTATATTTTTCATGGGACAAATTTCCGCACACATACCACACCCCGTACAATCCTCTTTTATTTTTAATTGATCAGTATATCCCGCTGTCTTTTTATAAAACCAGAGCCTTTGTCCAAAAAGTCCTGCTATATGTGAGAAAATTGTCAGCCCCTCTTTCGGATAATCCCCCTGTTTTATCCGTTTTGCAGCTTCATAAATCTTTCTGTCAGCTTTTTCAATGATCTTTTTATTTTCTTCCATCTGCCTTTTCAACAGCTTACTGTCGCACACGGAATCGGGCATTTTAATATGCACACCGCCTAAAATCACTGCTCCGTATTTTTTCAGAAGTCTTGCTGCACATCCGGAGCCGTCCCCGCTAAATGCTCCCATGGTCGCGACACATATCATTTTCCTGCCTTTCCATAAAGAGGCATGCATTTGGATAAAATCTCTTACCATGTATGGTGCATTCGAAAACTGCGTCGGATACCCAAGGATCACTGTTTCGTTTCTTTTTATTTTATCAATGATAAATTCATCTTCTAACGGAACCACATCGGCTGACGCATCGATTAATTTTACCAGCTTTGTAACGCAGTATTTCGTATTACCTGTACCACTCAGATAAATTCCTATCATTTCCAAACTCCTCCGTCTTTCGGTTATTTTGACGTTTTTTCTATGAATGTTTTCTATTGAATATTTTCTATTGAATATTTTCTATGGAATGGTACAGCATACCAAAACCATCCTCTAAAAATTCACTCTTTGATAAATCCATCGACATTTTGATATATTCTTCCTTATTCGCTGCAAGCTGTATCAGTCCTGCTAACATTCCCCAGAACTGAAAGATCGTAGGCATTATTTTTAAATCCTCTCGCAAATCACCATTTTGAATGCCTGCCACTAAAAATTCTTTCATTTTTTCATTGATTTCTTCCCCCACATGATAGGTAGCTTTCTCTTCTGGCAGGTAATCATGATCTTTAAAATCAACATTAATTTTGTCCAACACCATTTTAAAATAAAACGGAAATTCCTCCTGATACTGTATTAAACCTTTACAGATCATATCGTATCTAGCCCTTGTTGTCTGCTGCTCTTCTAACGCAGCAACTATATATCCATATAATTTTTGCATGCTCTCTAAAACCAGCAGACCAATGATCTCCTCTTTGTTTTCAAAATATACATATAACGTAGCTTTGCTGTACCCGGCAGCCTTTGCTATATCACTCATGGAAGTTGCCTTGATTCCATTTTCCATAAACAGTATCGATGCCGCTGACACAATATTTTCTCTATGTACTGCCCTCGGTTCTTTTTTTCTTCGTCCCATATACCTCTCCTTTTTAATTAATTAAACTCTTGGTTTAATTATATTGATAAATATATGGATTGTCAATCCTTACCTTTACACAACACAAAAACCCGCACAAACCTTTCGGTTCATGCGGGTTTTCCCCCTATATATTACCTTTTCCCAAAAATAACATATCCCCTTTTTAATTGATGCAATACAAATTATTTGTCTGCGATAGCAGCCCTGTGCATGCAGCACAGACTGCATTTTACCTTATAACAAATTATTTATTTGCAATCGCAGCCTGTGCTGCAGCTAAACGAGCGATCGGCACACGGAATGGTGAACAGGATACATAATCCAGACCAATCTTGTGGCAGAACTCAACAGATGAAGGATCTCCACCGTGCTCACCACAGATACCAACATGGAGTTTCGGATTAACCGGTTTTCCAAGTTTAATAGCTGTCTCCATTAACTTACCAACACCTGTCTGGTCAAGTTTTGCAAATGGATCGTTCTCGAAAATTTTCTTATCATAGTAAGCATTTAAGAACTTACCAGCATCATCACGAGAGAAACCATATGTCATCTGTGTTAAGTCGTTTGTACCGAAGCAGAAGAAGTCAGCTTCTTTTGCGATCTCATCAGCTGTAAGAGCAGCTCTTGGAATCTCGATCATAGTACCTACTTCATACTCAAGTTTGATACCTGCTGCTGCGATCTCAGCATCTGCTGTCTCAACAACAACATCTTTTACATATTTTAACTCTTTTACTTCGCAAACCAATGGGATCATGATCTCAGGTTTTACAGTCCAGTCAGCATGTTTCTTCTGAACGTTGATTGCTGCACGGATAACAGCTTTTGTCTGCATCTTAGCAATTTCCGGATAGGTAACTGCAAGACGGCATCCTCTGTGTCCCATCATTGGGTTGAACTCATGTAAAGAAGCGATGATGTTCTTGATGGTCTCAACAGATTTACCCTGAGCTTTTGCAAGTTTCTCAATGTCAGCTTCCTCAGTCGGAACGAACTCATGAAGAGGTGGATCTAAGAAACGGATTGTAACTGGGTTACCTTCCAGAGCTTCGTATAATGCTTCGAAGTCTCCCTGCTGATATGGCAGGATCTTCTCTAATGCAGCTTCTCTCTCTTCTACAGTATCGGAGCAGATCATCTCACGGAAAGCAGCGATTCTGTCTTCCTCGAAGAACATATGCTCTGTACGGCAGAGACCGATACCTTCTGCACCAAGCTCACGAGCTTTCTTAGCATCTGCAGGAGTATCTGCATTTGTACGAACTTTAAGAGTTCTGAACTGATCAGCCCAAGCCATAACACGTCCGAACTCACCAGCGATTGTAGCATCAACAGTCTTAATTGCTCCATCGTAGATGTTACCGGTTGTACCATCGATTGAGATGTAATCTCCCTCATGGAACTCTTTGCCAGCTAATGTAAATTTCTTATTTTCTTCGTCCATAGCGATATCGCCACATCCGGATACACAGCAGGTACCCATACCACGTGCAACTACGGCTGCGTGAGATGTCATACCACCACGAACTGTTAAGATACCCTGGGAAGCTTTCATACCAGTGATATCCTCTGGAGATGTCTCAAGACGTACTAATACGACTTTCTCTCCTCTTGCATTCCACTCTTCAGCATCCTCTGCTGTAAATACGATCTTACCACATGCAGCACCCGGAGAAGCACCAAGTCCTTTTCCGATCGGTGTAGCAGCTTTTAATGCAGCAGCATCGAACTGTGGATGAAGTAATGTATCAAGGTTACGAGGATCGATCATAGCAACTGCCTCTTCCGGAGTCTTATGTCCCTCGTCTACTAAATCGCAAGCGATCTTAAGTGCAGCCGGAGCTGTTCTCTTACCGTTACGGCACTGAAGCATGTATAACTTCTTGTTCTCAACGGTGAACTCCATATCCTGCATATCATGATAATGATTCTCAAGAGTCTCACAAACTTTTAAGAAGTCTGCATATGCCTCAGGGAATTCTTTCTCCATCTGAGCGATTGGCATAGGTGTACGAACACCTGCAACTACGTCCTCACCCTGTGCATTGATTAAGAACTCACCCATCAGTTTGTTCTCGCCAGTTGCCGGATCACGTGTAAATGCAACACCTGTACCGGACTCGTTATTTAAGTTACCGAATACCATAGGCATTACGTTAACTGCAGTACCCCAGGAATATGGGATATCGTTATCACGACGATATACGTTTGCACGTGGGTTGTCCCATGAACGGAATACAGCCTCGATAGCAAGTTTTAACTGCTCAACAGGATCTGAAGGGAAATCTGTACCTAACTGGTTCTTGTACTCAGTCTTGAACTGCTCTGCTAACTCTTTTAAGTCAGCTGCTGTAAGGTCGATATCAAATTTAACGCCTCTCTCTTCTTTCATCTTGTCGATGAGCTGCTCAAAGTATTTTTTACCAACTTCCATAACTACATCTGAGAACATCTGAATGAAACGTCTATATGAGTCATATACGAAACGCTCGAATGCAGGATCCGGATTACCTTTGATCATTGCAGCAACTACTTCGTCATTTAAACCAAGGTTTAAGATGGTATCCATCATACCTGGCATGGAAGCTCTTGCTCCTGAACGAACAGATACTAATAACGGATTCTCAAGATCGCCGAATTTCTTTCCGTTGATCTCTTCCATTTTCTTAACGCCTTCCATAGCCTGAGCCATGATCTCGTCGTTGATCTTGCGACCATCTTCATAGTACTGTGTACAAGCCTCTGTTGTGATTGTGAATCCCTGTGGTACAGGAAGTCCGATGCTTGTCATCTCTGCAAGGTTGGCACCTTTACCGCCAAGCAGGTTACGCATGGTCATGTCGCCTTCGCTAAACATATACACCCATTTGTTTGCCATTTTGATAATTCCTCCTAAAATAAATTACTATGTAATTATGGCTGTCTCTTATACACATCTCCGAGCCCACGAGACGGACTCCTA
>ENA-OXVV01000227-OXVV01000227.1-human-gut-metagenome-genome-assembly--contig:-NODE-227-length-16332-cov-12.539_pt1 | contig 16332 bp, 10 predicted proteins | sample MGYA00249252_ERZ652700 | MGnify/ENA primary metagenome ERZ652700 (study PRJEB26925, sample SAMN05826669) | human gut metagenome | biome: ENVO:2100002; feature: ENVO:00000062; material: ENVO:00002003... | reverse complement strand
CCCCCCAATACATTATATATTTTTTACTATCCCCATAGTAAAATACCTTCTCCTAAAAGACAGCAGAACGATGGCTGTCTTTTTTTTGCTCTAATTTAAAAAAAGACAGCCAAATATTTATTATCTATTATTCTTTTGCAAAGTCGAAATTCTACAGTTGAAATGCTAAAATTACATTATAAAAAACACCGTTAGATTTACACCGTCAGATTTATATTGCTTCCTGTTCGCAGAGATGTGTAGTAATCATCATATGACGAGCTGCTCATCTGGCGTGAGACACGATACAGACTGCTTGTGAAGTCATTGTCATTTCCGAACAGAGAATTAAGAGTGTCTGCGTCGGCCTTTTTGACAAGCTCCTCATTTGCTTTCAGGGTCCCATCGTTGTTTATTGTGATGCCAATGTCCTCAAGCTCGTCGCTGTATTTACTTGCCAGCTTTTTGAGCTGCTTGGCATAACGCTTCATGGAGGTTGAACTGCTGTTTGAGGCGGAATCAATAGAATTGTTGTATGTGTCAACAAGAGCCATGACTGTTCCGCGGATGTTATCGGTATTTTCGTCGTCCGAATACTTGTAGTTCTTTAATTTTTTAGCTGCGCGGTGCAGGGCGGTTGAATCATCGTAAGCGAGCTCTGTAATACTATATTCTTTGCGTTTGGATGATTTCATGGCATCGCGGTTGTTTGAATAAAAATTTCTCATAAAATATGTTGCTGAAAGATTTGTTGCTGAACTTACTCGGGTACTCATGTTAATCCTCTTTATATTTTTAAATTTTAAAGTTTAAAATAATTGCGTTATAACTGCGATTTTAGGTTTTATTTTGAACGTATAATCGCACTTAAATATTTGTTATAAATATTTTATCGGATATTTGCACGAAAAAGTTTACTTATGCGATCAAAAGAAGTAAAATACAAAGGAATGCGTAGAATAAGAAAAACGCGATTATGCAATCGAAATGCTACCAGGCAAAGAATAACAGAACATAATGTAAAAAGCATAATGTACTAAAACAAAATGTAACAAACATAAAGTTACAAAAAATGCAACAAACGTAATGTAACCAAAGGAGGATATGGGGCATGAGTAAAAAAGCTTTCGGTACAACATCAAAAGGAGTGGAGGCATCGCTTTACGAAATCAGCAATGGCAGTGGAGTGAGAGTACTTTTGACAGACTATGGCGCTTCAGTTGTATCTATTTTTGTAAAAGACAGGGATGGCAATGAGAGAGATGTCATTTTAGGATATGACAATGTAAAGTCATATGAGAAGGAGTACTGCTATTTTGGTGCTACTGTCGGTAGATATGCAAACAGGATATCCGATGCAAAGATTAATATTGATGGAGTGGAATATAAGCTTGAGGCTAATGACAATGAGAACAGTCTTCACAGTGGATCAAATGGTTTTTCTAAGCGCTTCTGGACTGTTAAGGAGCAGAAGGCAGATGAGATTACCTTTGAGATAGAGGATGCAGATTTGGAGCAGGGCTTCCCTGGAAATGCAGTCGTTGATGTGACATTTAAGGTAACAGAAGAAAACGCACTTGCTATTATATATAATGCAAAGGCAGATAAGACAACTACCTTCAATATGACAAACCATAGCTATTTCAATCTGAATGGTCATGCATCAGGAAGTGTATACACTCACACATTGCAGATAAATGCTGAGCATTACACACCTGTAAAGGATTCCAAGGCTATTCCTACAGGTGAGATTGCACCGGTTGAGGGTACACCATTTGATTTTACGGAGGCTAAACCAATCGGAAGAGATATCGAGGTAAATGATACACAGCTTCATTATGGAAGCGGATATGATCACAATTTTGCAATAGACAAGACAGCTCCGGGAGTAGAAAAGGTCGCAACAGCATACTCACCTGAGAGTGGTATACAGATGGAGGTATACACAGACTGTGTCGGAATCCAGCTTTATACTGCCAACTTTATCGTGGGACAGGAAGGCAAGGGCGGAGTCAAATACAATAACCGCGATGCATTCTGCCTCGAGACACAGTTCTATCCAAACTCAATAAATGAGACCAACTTCAGTACACCTGTTACAAAGGCAGGTGATACATACCACACAGAGACAGATTACAAATTTTCTGTGAGATAAAATGCTGCTTTGCATGCAAGCATGATGCAGAATATTAAAAGCCCACCATAGTGATGAAATTTATCATTAATATGGTGGGCTTTCTTAAGCTTTGTTTAATCAAATACTGATACAGTGGTTTTATTTCCGGAAATGTGGTATAAATATATTTATATGTATGAAATGAACATATGATTACATTTATAAATTGCGCTAATACTATTATGTTAATGCTATTATGCTAGGTAATTTGTTAGTATTTAAAGCAAGCTGTATTTTTAGTAATCATAAACATTGGCAAATAAAGATTAAAATTGTCAAATAACAATAAATAGTGATAAACATTGATAAATATAGATAATTATTGAGATGACTTCGCACACGCAAACCTGCATTACCGCTGGCATATGGTGTGTTCCGAAGAAATATATGAACTGCCACAAAGTTCCATTAAACTTCGGTGACGATAAAAAGCAGACTGATAAAACAGACTATCCGGATGCATTTTTTGTGGCTGACTTCATATATTTCTGAGGAATATACCATATGTCCGGCGCACTTTCACAGCCTGCAGGTGCGAAGTCCCCACCAAAAAAATTAAAAGCGAATAAATATATAGCACAGAGGAAGCAAACCATGAAAATAGTATTTTTAGATTCCAAAACAATTGGTGACGACATCGACCTTTCCGAATATGACAAGCTCGGAGAGGTTGTCAAATATGATTTTTCAACAACAGAGGAAGCAGCGGAGCGCACAAGGGATGCTGATGTGATTGTTTTAAATAAGGTCGAGGTAAATGAAAAATCTATAGGACAGGCAAAAAATTTAAAGCTCGTATGTGTGACTGCAACAGGCACAAACAATCTGGATAAAGAATATCTGGCAAAAAGAGGCATTGAATGGAGAAATGTCGCAGGGTATTCTACAGAGACCGTGGCGCAGCATACGTTTGCACTGCTATTTTACCTGCTTGAGAAGCTGAGATATTATGATGATTATGTGAAGAGCGAGAAATATGTTGGTGATACGTCGTTTACGCATTTTTCCAATGTGTTTCACCAGATTAGCGGCATGACCTGGGGCATCGTGGGGCTTGGAAATATCGGAAGACGCGTGGCTGATATCGCAAAGGCTTTTGGCTGCCATGTGGTTTATTATTCTACATCAGGAAGAAATTCGCAGCCGGGCTATGAGAGGGTGGATTTTGATACTCTGCTTACCACGTCTGATATCGTGTCGGTGCATGCACCGCTCACAGATGATACACTTGGTCTGATGGACAAGGCTGCGTTTGAAAAGATGAAAAAATCTGCGATATTTTTAAATCTTGGCAGAGGTCCTATAGTGAATGAAGCGGATCTGGCACAGGCGCTTATGGATGAAGAGCTGGCGGCGGCAGGTCTTGATGTGTTGGCGCAGGAGCCTATGAGTGAGGACAATCCGCTCCGTGCGATAAAGGATTCAAACAAGCTGATTATCACACCGCATATTGCGTGGGCAAGCGTTGAGGCAAGAACAAATCTGATGCACATTATATACAGTCAAATTGAGGACTTCTTTGCTAATTAGGAAATATTTTTAAAATCAATCGCAACATTAAGAGGCAGCATTAAGAGGCACATTAAGAGAAAGCATTAAGAGGCAACATTAAGAAGCAACATTAAGAAGCATCATTAAGAGGAAGCATTAAGAAGCAACATTAAGAGGCAATATTAAGAGGCAGAAATGAGCATCAAATTTGAGATAACAAAACAAAACAACATACACTTTGGAATTGCAGCAGTGGCGGCCGCGCTGGTAGGGTACTTTACATCGGCAAGCTGGTGGGTGATTCTTTTGTTTGCGGCAGCATATTTTGGGCTTATCAATGTGAAGCTTGAGCTTCCGGTAAAGCTGTCGTGGCTTTGGGCTGCGATACTGCTTGTCATCGGAGCGATACTATCTGTTTTTTCGGTGCAGTATGTGCTGCTGACGGATGAGGACTTTGTGAAAACCACCGATATGGTATGCGTGGTGAATGTGGTTTTGGCGCTCGCCATATATCTGGTGATACTTTTTATCACAAACAACACGAGGCTGACATGTACCATAGCATCAATTGCCATACTCGCGTTTGGATTTATAGATTATTTTGTCTATGAATTCCGTGGTAATGAGTTTACGTATGCGGATTTGAAGTCAGCGGGAACAGGACTTTCTGTCGTGACAAAATACAAATTCGTCATAGACTACAAGTTTTTGTATGTGATTCTGGCGGCTGTTTTGTATATCATGCTGGTAAGGCGCATAGAAGTGCAGTTCGAGTCGGCTATCCATATGAGGATTATTTCGATTCTTCTCACAATAATATGCGTGCTGTATGTCATCATGAATTCCATGTCACTGAACACCGAGACCTGGGAGAAAAAGGGCACGTACAGAAACGGCTATCTGCTGAACTTTGTGCTCGGCATAAGGGACAGCTTTGTGAAGGCACCTGATGGCTACAGCAAGGCAGCAGTTGACAAGATAGCGGGCAATTTCAAGGAAACGGACAGCTCATATTCGCAGTCTGATGCGAAAAATCCGACAATCATTGTTATCATGAATGAGTCGTTTGCGGATTTGTCGGTGGTGGGAGATTTTGAGACCAACACGCAGGTCACGCCGTTTATGGATTCTCTGAGTGAAAATACGCTTAAAGGCTATGCTCTTTCGTCCGTGTACGGTGCGAAGACGCCAAACTCTGAGTGGGAATTTGAGACAGGAAACTCGATGGCATTTCTGCCGGACGGCTCGGTGGTTTATCAGCAGTATATAAATGATGACCCGACCTCCATAGTCTCAAACCTGAAGAATATCGGCTATACGACGGTTGCGATGCATCCGTACTATGCGACAGGCTGGAGCAGAAACAAGGTTTATCCGCATCTGGGCTATGATGAGACATACTTTATAGATGATTTTGACCAGACAAAGATACTCAGGGAATATATCACTGACCAGGAGCTCTATGATAAGATTATTGACCGCTACGAGAAAAAGAGCGATGACGAGAAGCTTTACATCATGGGTGTCACGATGCAAAACCACGGCGGCTACGGTGAGAGATATGACAACTTCAATCAGGAGGTTTACAAGGTTGGAGCGTCATACACCGATGCGAACCAGTATCTGTCACTTTTGAATGAAAGTGACAAGGCACTCGAAAATCTCATCACATACTTTAAGGGTGTGGATGATCCGGTAGAGATTGTGTTTTTTGGAGACCACCAGCCGGGATTATGCAATGATTTTATCAAGCTCTTAAATGGCAAGGGCAATTCCGGACTTACAGAGCAGGAACTTGAGAATCTGTACAAGGTGCCGTTTTTCATATGGACCAATTACGAGACGGATGCACAGAAAGTTGATGTGACGAGCCTCAACTACCTGTCCACACTGACGCTTGAGAGAGCCAACATAGATCTGCCGGCATACAACCGGTTCCTCGCAGAGCTGATGGAGAAGATTCCGGCGATAAATTCAAGGGGCTATTATTCGAAAAAGAATGAGTGCTTTATGCATGTGGATGAGGCAACAGGAGACGAGGCAAAATGGATAAAGGCATACAATATCCTGCAGTACAATTCGATGTTTGACGAGAAGGACAGAAGCTCGCTGCTGTTTCCGTACCTGAAATAATGTGATGATTTGAAGCAACCATAAATACACATATGAGAAAATGAATTAATATAACTATTCAGGGAGCTAATAATGAAGCTAAGTGATTTATTACAATTTGATAACATAATTGTGCAATGTCATGATAATCCGGACGCAGATGCACTGGCAAGCGGCTTTGGAGTCTATGAATACCTGAGGATGAATGGAAAAAGTCCCAGACTTGTATACGGAGGCAGGAATATCATACACAAGAGCAATCTGGTGCTTATGGTAGACAGTCTTGGCATACCGATAGAGCATGTGGATTTTTTAGACAATCCGCAGCTGCTTGTGACTGTCGATTGTCAGTACGGTGGTGGGAATGTCACATTTTTCAAGGCAGAAAATGTAGCTGTCATAGATCACCACAGAGTATCGGGAGAGCTTCCTGCTATGAACCGTGTCATGAGCTATATGGGCTCATGTGCGACAATTGTGTGGGATATGCTTCGTGAGGAGGGCGTAGAGATAAATCGAAACCTGGCAACAGCACTGTATTATGGACTTTACACCGACACCGGAGAATTTACCGAGATAACACATTCGCTTGATAGGGACCTGCGCGATGAGGCGGATTTTGACAACACTATAGTGGCCAAATTCCGAAATGCCAACATGTCACTTGAGGAGCTGGACATAGCCGCAACAGCATTGCTGGGGCGCGATTATATAGAGGAATATCGTCTGGCGATCGTAAAGGCAGGGGCATGTGACCCGAATGTACTCGGCATCATAAGCGATTTTGTGCTGGAGGTGGATGCTATTGACATATGTATGGTATTTTCAGTGATTAAGAATGGAGTGAAGCTTTCGTTTAGAAGCTGTATAAAAGAGGTGAGCGCAAGCGAAATGGCGCAGGAAGTGTGCAGGGACATAGGCTCAGGCGGAGGGCATTATTACAAGGCCGGTGGATTTATTCCGATGGATCTGCTGATAGACAGCTATAATGTCTACTGCAAAGAAAAAGACGTGACACCAAGATTTCAGTACAGCAGCGATGGTACACACAAACGTCCTTCGGATTCTGCAATCAAATCATTATTGGAAGAGAGGATTTTTGATTATTTAAACGATACAAAGATAATTTACGGAGAAGATTTTGATACGAGTGGCTTCAAAAAAGTGGATTATAAAAAACGCCCGATACCGATGGGATGTATCATTGCAAAGGATATACTGCCTGTGGGCTGCTGCATGGGAGTGCGGACAGCTAAGGGGGATATCTCCACACCGGTTAGTGAAGATACGGTAGTCATAATAGGAGAAGACGGCAGTGTACGGATTTTAAATCTGGACAGGCTGAACAAAAGCTTCAGGATATACAAGGACTGGCGGTTTACTGTGAAACAGACAGATTATGTCCCGAAGTTCAAGAATAAGGATACGGAGACTATAGTGGATGGAATGGCACATGCCAGAGTGTGCATACCTGTTGAGGAGGATTTTTCAAGAGCATTTGTGCTAAAGCACAAGGTAAAGCTATTTAAGAATAAGGATGACAGCAGTTATATATCAGGCAGACCTGGAGATATTATGGTTCTGCCAAATGATGACAGGAATGAGGCATATATGATAAGCAAGACAGAATTTGAAAAGACACATATAGCAAAGGGTGAGGAGGAAAAACGTAAAAAAGCGGTCGTTTTCGACCTTGATGGAACACTTCTCTATACACTTGAGGATTTAAAAAATGCAACAAACTATGCATTAAAACAAAATGGCATGCCGGAGCGTACACTCGACGAGGTGCGCAGATTTGTGGGAAACGGTGTAAAGCTTCTGATGGAGCGCGCAGTGCCACAGGGGGCAGACAATCCAAAGTTTGAAAAGACATTTTTGGATTTCAAGGAATATTATGAGGCTCATTGCAATGACAATACAGCACCTTATGATGGAATCATGGAGCTTTTAAAGGAGCTTAAATTAAACGGCATAAAGCTTGCTATTGTTTCAAACAAGCTTGACCCGGCGGTAAAGGAGCTCAATCAGCTTTATTTCAAGGAGTATATGACATCGGCAGTCGGCGAGATGGAGGAAGAGGGTATACGCAAAAAGCCGGCACCTGATATGGTGCAGAAGGCACTTAAAGAGCTTCAGGTGAGTGCAGATGAAGCAATCTATGTGGGGGACTCCGATGTGGATATCGCCACAGCGAAAAACTCAGGTCTGGAGTGCGTATCTGTCACATGGGGCTTCAGGGACGTAGAGTTTTTGAAGGAGCATGGTGCAACAAATCTGATAGATGAACCGGTCGAATTGTTAAATTACGTATAATCAGGAGAACTTTGATTTATGCTTTCAGAAAAGGGATTATTGATAATTGAAAAGCTGGCAGAGCACAACAATGAGCTTGTCACATCAAAGGCTCTTGCTGCGTCCACAGGTATGTCGGAGCGAAGTGTGAAGACATATCTGAAGGAGGTGGCTGATTTTTGTGAGCAAAACTCTATGACGCTCGACAGAAAGCCGGGCAAAGGCATGAAGCCGTGCTTTAGCGATGCGCAGATAGGAAAGATTCTGGATGTGGCAGGGCGGAAATCGGCAGCAGTATCGCAGAAGAAGAGACAGAACTACATATCGTATATTCTGCTAAGTGGCTGGGATACATACACGTATGCGCTTTTTTCGGAGGAGTTAAACGTCAGCAAAAATGTCATCATGGATGATATAAATGAGCTTGACGCAGAGCTTCTGCTCTTTGGCATTAAGGTGCACAGAACGGCGGGTTACGGAATATATGCGACAGGCAGTGAGCTTGATATCAGAAAAGCCATGAGGCATTTCTGCAGGTATCCAATCAGTGATAAGCAGGTTATCAAGACCGATGACCACAGGCTTTCAAGACGCGCGGCCGAGGTGATAGCCAATAATTTCAGAAGCGTAAATCTGTCGATGGCAGTTGACATGATACATCATGTGGAGAGACGCTTTGATATCATCTTTACGGATTACACATTTCAGATGCTGGCAGAGTATATAGCCATTGCACTTTTCAGGGTGGATGTGGAGAAAGAGCTGAAGCCGGATGAGTTAGATTTGTCAAACCGAATGCGTGATGATGCAAATGATGGGGATGCGGGCACCGAAACAGAGCAGCAGGTACAGAAAAATGGATTCGTAATGACAGAGCATGAGAACATGGCAAAGGAGGCAGCAGGCTTTCTGGACAGACATCACGGCATCAGCCTCTCACAGCCTGAAATCATGTATCTGGCAATGCTTTTTTCCTGTGCCGAGGGACAAAACCGTGTTGTCATGTCCTGTGAGGAGGCACTTAGCATAGAGGATGAGATGATAGTGTATCTGTCAAATCTTCTCGCAGCCAATCTGATTGAAAATGAGCTTCTACGTGAGAGCATGCGTAGCTTTTTACCGGGCTCCATTGCGAGGACTCATTTCGGCATAGAGATAGACAATCCGTTTCTTTCGGATATCACACAATCGTATGCCAGTCTCTTTACGGTATGCTTTACAGTATCGAGATACTACGAAAAGTACACAGGCGCCATGCCGAGCGAGGATGAGATAGCTTTTATTGCCTTGCAGGTGGGCGGAGCCCTGCACAGAAATCCTATGACAGTGCGCGCAGTGTTAATCGGTGCAGCAGGCTATGCGACCGGCAGTATAATAGCGGGTAAAATAGAAAACAGGGTGCCGGATGTGAGGATAGTAAGCATTTTGTCGTCAGACCGCATAGAGCATATTGACGAGTATGACTGCGACCTCATACTCTCGACCATAGACACACAGGCAGATATCCACAAGGATATGAGATTTCTGTATGTTTCTCCACTAATCAGTGCGCAGGATGAGAAAAATATCAGAAACAAGTGCTTTGAGCTCATGACCGGACAGAGCGCGGAGGTCAGCGAGTTTTCACAGATGCTGTCGGAGGAATTTATCATATTTGAGAAAAAGGCGAAAAACCGCAAGGATGTATTAAAGCGCGCGTGCCAGCTTCTCATAAACAAAGGAATAGTGCAGAGCGAGTTTGCGAGGGATGTACTGGAGCGTGAGAAGGTGGAGGCAACCGCTGTGGGCTGCAATATAGCCATACCGCACGGAAAGCCTGAGCATGTAAACCGCTGCCAGATACTTGTGATACGCCTCGACAAGCCGATAGAGTGGGGCGAGAGAATGGCAGACATGATATTTCTGCTCGCGATAAACTTTGACAGTGTCAACACGACAAAGGCATTTTTCCATGACTTCACAAAGCTTCTGAATGAAAATGGAGCGACGGACAGGCTCAGGGAGGCTGCTTCACCTCATGAGCTTTGTGCAGCTATCCGGAAAGAGCTGGGGTGGAACTGAATATCACATTAATACAAAATTGCACCAGAGATGGTGCAATTTTGCATTTTGGGGAATATTGAAAAAACTCATACCGCACAGTACAATAAAACCATAGAAAGCAACGGACATATGACAGGCTGATGAATAGCAGAGGGCGATACAGTTAATCATATGTGTGAGCGAAATAAACAAACAAACCAACCAATAATTTTAAATTCAGGAGGACAAAACTATGGTAAGCAAGACAATGGTAGTAAAAGCAGCAGAGGGACTTCACATGAGACCTGCAGGAGTTATCGCAAGAGAGGCAGGCAAGTTTGATTCAGACGTAACAATCGTATTCGGCGACAAGAGAATCAACGCAAAGAGCCTTGTAAACATCATCGCAGCATGCATCAAGAAGGATGCAGAGATTACATTCGAGTGTGAGGGAGCTGACGAGGAAGCAGCACTTGCAAAGATGGAAGAGCTCGAGGCAGACAACTTCGGAGATTAATCAACCGGCAAAGTCAATCGGAGGTGTGATATGTACAAAGGAATCGCCGGCTCAGAAGGAATCGGAATCGGAAATGTGGTCATTATCGAAGCGCATGAGATAGTGATTGAGAATAAGAAAATTACAGATACAGACGCTGAAATCGCACGTCTCCAGGGAGCCATTGAGAAATTTGTAAATGATACAAATGCCATGGCAGACAGAATGGAAAAGACAGTCGGAGCAAAGGATGCGGATATCCTTCGCGGACATATCCAGATGCTTCAGGATCCGACCATAGAGGAGCAGATTACAGCGCTCATAGTAAGTGAGAAAATCACGGCAGAGAAGGCCCTCGACCAGGTGCTTGAGCAGACAGCAGAGATATTTGCACAGATACCTGATGAGCTTTTGCAGCAGAGAGCAACAGATTTCAGGGATATCAAAGCCAGAATCCTTAAGATTCTGCTTGGAATCGAGGACTATGATATCTCAGCAGCTCCGGCAGGCACAGTGCTCGTGGCACATGACCTGACACCATCCATGACAGCAGGTATCGTGGCAGAGAATATCGCAGGAATACTCACAGAGGTGGGCGGCAGAACCTCCCACTCAGCAATACTTGCAAGAGCAATGGAAATCCCGGCAGTTCTCAGTATTGATGGAATCTGCACAGCTGTCAAAAATGGTGACAGAGTGGTACTCAACGGAACAAGCGGAGAGGCAATCGTAAACCCTGACGCTGAGACAGAGCAGAAATTCGCTGGGCTGCTTGAGGAATACAAAAAAGAGAAAGAGCTCTTAAAGAAATTTGCGGGTGTGCCGACAGTATCAGCAGACGGCACAAAGGTAGAGCTTGTATGCAATATTGGAAAGCCTGAGGACGCAAAGAAAGCTGTAGAGTGTGACGGAGAGGGAATAGGACTTTTCCGTACAGAGTTCCTTTTCATGGACAGAGACACAATTCCTACAGAGGAAGAGCAGTTTGAGGCATACAAATCAGTAGCAGAGACAATGAAGGGCAAGCCTGTCATTATCCGTACACTCGATATCGGAGGTGACAAGGAAATCCCATATCTGGGTCTTGAGAAAGAGGACAACCCATTCCTAGGCTACAGAGCTATCAGATTCTGTCTCCAGAGAACAGACATCTACAATACACAGCTTCGTGCACTTGTTAGAGCCAGTGCATTCGGCAGGATAAAGATAATGGTTCCGCTTGTGACATGCGTAGATGAGCTTCGCAGTGTAAAAGCAATGGTAGCTGACATCATGAAAGAGCTTGATGCAGAGGGCATTGCATACAACAAGAACCTCGAAATTGGTATCATGATGGAGACACCGGCAGCCTGCATGATGGCAGATGTGCTTGCAAAAGAGGCAGCCTTCTTCAGTATCGGAACAAACGACCTGACAGGCTACACAATGGCAGTAGACCGTGGAAACTCAAAGGTAGCATACCTTTATTCAGCCTTCAATCCGGCAGTGCTTCGCGCAATCAAGCGTATCATCGAGTGCGGTAAGAAAGAGGGAATCATGGTAGGCATGTGTGGAGAGGCAGCAGCAGATCCAAAGCTCATTCCGCTGTTACTCGCATTCGGACTTGATGAGTTCTCAGTGAGTGCCACAAGTGTGCTCAAGACCAGAAAGACCATCGCAGACAGCAGTATGGCAGAATGCAAGGCATTGGCAGACAAGGTAATGGCATGCGCTACAGAGGCAGAGGTACAGGCAGTGCTTGCACAGCAGTAGATGCTAAATTTAAACAAGTATAAAAGTTAGTAAAAAAGTATAAATAAGAGTAAAATATAAAAGTATAACATTGAAATTTATTATAAAGACGGCTGAACCGGTGGGGACCGGGACGGCCGTTTTTTTGTGTACGCGAAATGTGAGATGAATGTTTAGTCATTTACGATTTGGTTATTTACGATTAACTAAATTATGATTGACTAAATCATATATAAGTAATAAAATATTGTGTATAGAAATGGAGGGAGAAGAGCTATGTTTATAGGAAGAGAAAAAGAGCTTGCAACTTTAAACAGATTATATAATTCGGATAAATTTGAATTCGCAGTAATCTACGGCAGACGAAGAGTGGGGAAGACAGCTCTCATAAGCCATTTTATACAGGATAAAAAAGCAATATATTTTATGGGAGTAGAGAGCAACGAAAAGCAGAATCTGGAGAACTTTAGTCAGGCAATCATGGAATATGCTTCAGGAATAATGCCGGGGACTTCATTCGTGTCATTTCAGGCTGCAATAGAATATGTATTTAAATTATGTGAAAATGAAAGACTGGTGCTTGTCATAGATGAGTATCCATATGTGGCAAAAGCTTCGAAAAGCATGGCTTCAACCTTGCAGATGCTTATTGATAAAAATAAAGATAATTCTAAAATGATGCTTATATTATGTGGCTCATCTATGTCTTACATGGAAGATAATGTGCTGGCATATAAGGCGCCTTTGTATGGCAGAAGAACCGCCCAGATGAAGATTCTTCCGTTTGATTTTAAGGATAGCTGCAAATATTTTAACAGATTTTCAGCAGAGGATATGGCTCTGATATATGGTATTGTTGGTGGTACTCCGCAATATCTTTTACAGATGAATGACAGCATGAGTGTAGAGGATAATATAAAAAATGTGTTCCTCAACCCCGCATCAGCAATCTTCGAGGAACCTGAAAATCTGTTAAAGCAGGAAGTCCGTGAACCTGCTGTATATAATGCAATAATAACAGCAGTAGCAACAGGCAGCTCCCGTATGTCGGAAATCGCAACCAAGATAGGCGAAACGACAAGTGTATGCTCACAGTATATGAAAAATCTGATTAATCTTGGCTTAATACGGAAAGAAACTCCATATGGCGAAAAGGAGTCCAGAAAATCAATATATGCAATAGCTGATAATATGTTTAGATTCTGGTATCGGTTTATACCTGATAATAATTCTATCATTAGCAGAGGTGCAACAGAACTTGCGTATAAAAGAATTGCTCCAAATCTGTCAGATTATATGGGCAGGATATTTGAAGAAATATGTATGCAGTATATGTGGAAATTGCTGCTTGATGGGGAATCACCTGTGGAATTTAGCAATCTTGGACGATGGTGGGGAACAGATCCACAAGAGAGAATACAGACAGAAATTGATATAATGGGTGATCAGGATAAAAGCACTGCATTGTTTGGAGAATGTAAGTGGATAAATGAAAATGTGGATGTAAAAGTGCTCGAAAAGCTGAAAAAGAGAAGCAGATTGTTTAGATATGAGAATGTCCATTTATTTTTATTCGCAAAAAAAGGATTTACCCAAGGGTGTATTGAGGAAGCCGGAAAAATGGGAAATGTATCGCTGGTGACATATGATCAGATATATGAATATTTAAATGATAGAGGGATAACTGCTTTTTAAGTATATATGGATTTTTTACTGAATTTAATCAAAGTTGAGGATATAAGATGTACAAGATATTAATAGTCGAGGATGATGAAACAATTCGTAATGGAATAAAGACATTATTAGAATTACAGGGATATTATGTCGATATTGCTGTAAATGGTGTGGACGGTTTAAAGAAATTCGATGAAACATATAGCCTGGTTATTATGGATATAATAATGCCGTTGTTATCAGGTATTGATGCCTGCAAAAAATTGAGGGAAGAATCAAGTGTCCCAATTTTATTTCTTACTGCAAAATCATCAGAAATAGATATAATGCAAGGCTTTGAAGTGGGCGGTGATGATTATCTTGTGAAGCCGTTTTCCAATATGGAGCTTATATCGCGTGTCAAGGCATTATTAAGGCGTAGAAATGTATATGATAGAGAAATAATTGATGACAATGCAGGAAATGAATATATAGACAGAAAAGATATAAGGATATACGAAAATAAGAATAGAGTAGAAGTGAATGGCATAGGTGTTAAATTTACACGAAAAGAGTATGAAATAATCAAATTGCTTGCAAAACATCCTGATAGAATATATACACTTGAGGTGATTTATTCAAATATTTGGGAAGAGCTGTATACATATAATTCGGGAAATACAGTTATGGTACACATAAAAAATATAAGGAATAAATTCTATGAAATATGCAACCGGGCTGTCATAGAAACTATATGGGGAAAGGGATACAAATTTGAAAAGTGATTTTAAAGCAGTAAAGGCAGTTCAAATTATATTTGGTGCAATAATATTATCGTGCTGTATATTTGGGGGGATATATGGCATAGGGATAAATGGTCTTACTCTTTTTTTAATAATTCAAGATATATTTATGACCATGAATCTCCATATGTTCAGGAATTTCAACAGTATGTGTCTCAGAAAAATATAGCCGCATCAGATATATCGGAATGTGATGAATGGATGGATTATCATTGTGTTTTGTTTTGCATTATAGAAAAAGATGGAGAAGCTGTATATAGTAAATTGAATGTAGATAAATTTATTGTATCAGCGAAAAACATGTATGATAGTAGAAAAATTGCTAAATATCAACTACCGGTAAATTTTGCTGACGGAGAGGCTAATGTATATATATATGCCGGATATACTGAAAAGTATTATTTAGGAGTCATAATTTTAGGCATTGTAATATCAATCTTAAGCGGAGCTTATGTAATCTATAGATGTGTTAATAATATCATAAAAGATTATAAAGTAAATATTGGTAAGGCACATGAGCAGGAACGGAAAGCACGGGATGAAAAAGATCAATTGATGAGAAATATGGCTCACGATTTAAGAACACCATTAACGGGATTGATGACATACATTGATATCTTAAAATTGCAAAACAAATCAAATGAGAGCATTAACAAAAATTTGGATATTCTGACATCTAAAGTTAATGAATTAAGAGATCTTTCAAATCTGTTACTGGATTTTTCTATTGCAAGTTCAGACGAGAATATACATTTGGACGAGCCTTCTTTCGTAGAATATGCAATAGGAGATTATCTTTCTGAAATGCATACCATTATAAGCCAGAATGGTTTTTGTGTTAATATTGATGGCATTTATTGGGAAAAGGTTAAAGTTGCTGTAAATGGAAGTTTACTATCAAGAATATTTAGTAACCTTACTAATAATATTTGCAAGTATGCTGATATTGATGAGCAAGTGGTCATGGAAACAGTATATTCAAAAAATATATTTGAAATATGCATAAGCAACACGGTGTGTAAGGAAAAAAGCTTATTGGAGAGTACAGGATTAGGACTAAAAAATGTTGAGCTGTTGATGAGACGTATGCATGGCAGAGCAATTTACGAAACAAAAGAAAACAGCTTTTATGTAAAATTGCGATTCCCGAATACGAACTGAACTACAAACTTCAGAAATCTTTAGAAATTTTTAGAAAATTTCAGAAGTGCCTTTCTTTTTCTTTAAAATATTGTGATACGATTTTTTTGTAGATATCTATAGGAACGATTAATAAGTAAATGAAAACGGAAGAGGAAAATATGCTATATATAAAAAAGTATTCGGGGGTTATTATTTCTATTGTTATTGGACTGCTCCTTTATGAAGAAGCAAATTACGCATATACATATAGAGCTGCAACTGCTTATTCTGATCATATGATATACAGACTGATACTTAGTATGGGATCCGGAAGCAGTGGCTGGAATGGAATCCTCTTTCCGATACTGGCAGCACTTCCTATGGGAATATCATATGTCAGAGAATATAGAAGCGGATATTTGAAGCTGCGCCTGCAAAAAATGTCAAGAAAA
>ENA-OXVV01000194-OXVV01000194.1-human-gut-metagenome-genome-assembly--contig:-NODE-194-length-17854-cov-13.8447_pt1 | contig 17854 bp, 17 predicted proteins | sample MGYA00249252_ERZ652700 | MGnify/ENA primary metagenome ERZ652700 (study PRJEB26925, sample SAMN05826669) | human gut metagenome | biome: ENVO:2100002; feature: ENVO:00000062; material: ENVO:00002003... | reverse complement strand
TCTATATATGATAAATCTTTCAAGGATTACTTGCCTTTCTATAAAATTTGTAATAATATTTTATTATATCTTTTTTAGGAGACAATGATGGAAGATTTAATGAAATTAAGAGAGTCTATCGATGAGATAGACAGTGAAATAGTCAGATTATATAAGGAAAGAATGGAAATCTCAAAGCACGTTGCCGAGTATAAGATAACTACCGGCAAAAAGGTCTTTGATAAGGCAAGAGAGGATGAAAAGCTTGAAAAATTATCGTCTCTTGCAGAGGATGAGTTTTTAAAGCACGGTATAGTTGAGCTCTTTGAGCAGATTATGTCGACCAGCAGAAAGAAGCAGTATCAGCTTATGACTGAGCATGGCATAGTGGAGAAGGAAAACTTTACTGAGGTAGACAGCCTGGATTTTTCCAATGCAAGGATTGTGTTTCAGGGAGTTGAGGGTGCATATTCACAGCTTGCCATGAAGACATACTTTGGTGAGAACTGTAATGGCTACAACGTGGATTCCTGGAAGGATGCCATGGAGGATATCAAATGCGGAAAGGCTGATTATGCAGTGCTTCCGATAGAGAATTCTTCAGCCGGTATTGTATCGGAAAACTATGATCTGCTTGTTGAATACGACAATTATATAGTTGGGGAGCAGATTATACGCATCGACCACAGTCTGATGGGACTTCCGGGTGCAAAGATTTCTGATATCAGGACTGTGTACTCACATCCACAGGCGCTTATGCAGTGCTCAGATTTTTTTGATGAGCATAAGGATATTAACCAGGTGGCAGTCAGGAATACAGCTTTTTCTGCAAAGAAGGTAAAGGATGACGGAGATATCACACAGGCTGGCATAGCTAGCCATATCTCGGCTGATATATACGGGCTTCAGGTGCTTGAGAGCCGCATACAGAACAATAAAAACAATGCAACAAGGTTTATAATTGTGTCGGCTAAAAGGGTATGCCGCAGAGATGCGGACAGGATAAGCATATGCTTTGAGACACCTCACAAGAGTGGTGCACTGTATCATATGCTGGCACACTTTATATACAATGGAATCAATATGTTAAATATCCAGTCTCGTCCGATATCTGATAAGGCGTGGGAGTACAGGTTCTTTGTTGATTTTGAAGGGCGTTTTACAGATACAGCGGTGCAGAATGCGTTAAGAGGCATAAGGGAAGAGGCAATTGCCCTTAAGATTCTTGGTACATATTAGATTATAGAAATTTAGATAAAAGTGTTGACAACAGAAATTGTCTGTGCTATATTCTAGTAGTTGTATGAAAACAAAGTAGAGTATCCACTCTCACCTAAGCGCAATGGCGCGACTTAGCGTTAATATTTTCAAACATTTGTGTTGAAGATTGTATAGTGGATAGTCTGCCTATCCACTATTTTTTATGGAGGTACAAGACCATTAGCGAATTAATGATTAATGAACAGATCAGAGACAGAGAAGTTCGACTGATTGGAGCGGATGGAGAGCAGTTAGGAATTGTTTCTTCAAGAGAAGCTCAAAAGATTGCAGACGAGGCAGGACTTGATTTAGTAAAGATAGCACCAAATGCAAAGCCACCTGTATGTAAGGTGATTGATTATGGTAAGTATCGTTATGAGCAGGCCCGTAAGGAAAAGGATGCAAAGAAAAAGCAGAAGACCGTTGAATTGAAAGAGATTCGTCTCTCACCTAACATTGAGGCTAACGACTTGAATACCAAGATGAATGCTGCAAAGAAATTTCTTGCAAAAGGAAATAAGGTAAAGATCACACTCAGATTCAGAGGACGTGAGATGGCTCATATGAATGCAAGCAAACATATCCTTGATGATATAGCGGAGAATCTTTCAGATGTAGCGGTAGTGGAGAAAGCACCAAAGGTTGAAGGAAGAAGCATCGGTATGGTGCTGGCAGAAAAGAGATAACAATTTAAGGAGGAACACACAATGCCAAAAATGAAAACAAGCAGAGCAGCTGCAAAACGTTTCAAAGTTACAGGAACAGGAAAGTTAAAAAGAAATAAAGCCTACAAGAGACATATCTTAACTAAGAAAACAACAAAGACAAAGAGAAATCTCAGAAAAGCAACAATGACAGATGAGACAAATGTTAAGAATATGAAGAAGATTTTACCATACATGTAATCGGTAGTATTAGTTAAGGAGGAATCAACAAATGGCAAGAGTTAAAGGCGGTTTAGGCGCTAAGAAAAGACATAACAGAACATTAAAGTTAGCAAAGGGTTATAGAGGCGCTAGATCTAAGCAGTATAGAGTAGCAAAGCAGTCAGTTATGAGAGCACTTACAAGCTCATACGCTGGACGTAAAGAGAGAAAGAGACAGTTCCGTCAGTTATGGATTGCTCGTATCAACGCAGCAGCTCGTCTCAACGGACTTTCATACAGCCAGTTCATGCACGGCTTAAAGTTAGCAAACGTTGACCTTAACCGTAAGGTATTAGCTGATATGGCTGTTACAGATGCAGCAGGATTTGCTAAATTAGTAGAGGTTGCTAAATCTAAGCTTGCTTAGTTTAGCATAAAGAGATATATGAAAAAGCTACCGGGCTTCATGTGAAGCCCGGTAGCTTTTTTTTATTCTTGAGCTTTTTTGTATTTACTGCGATACTCCTTAGGCGAAAGGCCTTTTATTTTATGAAAGGTCTTTGAAAAATAAAGGCTGTTATCAAACCCTATAGAGCCTGCAATTGCTGTGATGGACAATGAGGAGTGTTTAAGCAGATAGCATGCCTGTTTGATTCTGAAATCGGTCAGATATTCCTTTGGCGATACACCGAGGATGCTCTGGAAGGAACGGAACAGGTGACTTCGGCTTAAGCCTATATATGATGCAATATCCTCAACGGTGATAGGGTATGAATAGTTGGCGGAGATGTATTCGATGCCCTTTTGTACATAGGAGTTTGCACTGTTTTGCGGTGGCTTTGATGTGGCGGCGCTGACAAAAAGAGCGAGGGTGGTGTAGAGTCGCCCGGTCATTTCGAGTGCATTTTCAAATTCTGTGCCTCTGGCGTCGTATATATGCATGAGCTGTCTTTTTATTTCGTTTCCGTTTGATACACTGTGTATGTATGGATGTGCTTTTGTGAAATCAGTGGCTCTTAAAATGGTTGCAGCATCGCTGCCGGTAAAGCCTACCCAGGTATATTCCCAAGGATCTTGCGCATCAGCCTGATAAATCACTTCGGTATTTGGATATACGAGAAACGCATCACCGGGAGTTAATGTGTGAACACTGCCATTTACAGTGTAGCGGCCTTTACCGCTTATGATATAGTGAATCAGATAATGGTCTCTGATACCGGGACCCCACTGATACAGGCTATCACAGCTCTGGAAGCCTACGTTATATACGGACAGAGATACAAGCTCTTTTTCTTTTACGATATAGGAATTTTTGTATTTATTGTTCATATTGCTTACCTTTACAACATTTTTACATATTTCTTCTACATTTTATTCTATACAAAAATGAGCAAATGCGCTACAATAAATTTAACAAAAATGAAAAGGAGATATTTATTATGGCAATTTTAGTTACTGGTGGAGCCGGATATATTGGAAGTCATACATGTGTGGAGCTTCTTGATGCAGGTTACGATGTTGTAGTACTTGATAATCTTTCAAATTCATCTGAGAAGTCACTTGACAGAGTTAAGGCTCTTACAGGCAAAGAAGTAAAGTTCTATAAGGGAGATATCCTTGACAGAGACATCTTAAATAAGATTTTTAAGGAAGAAAAGATAGATAGCTGTATTCACTTTGCAGGACTCAAAGCAGTAGGAGAGTCTGTGGCAAAGCCTTGGGAGTACTATAACAATAATATTGCAGGAACACTTACACTTGTTGATGTGATGAGACAGAATGGCTGCAAGAGCATCATTTTCTCTTCATCAGCTACAGTATACGGAGATCCTGCACAGATTCCTATCACAGAGGAGTGTCCAAAGGGACAGTGTACAAACCCATATGGCTGGACAAAGTCTATGCTTGAGCAGATACTTATGGACATCTATAAGGCAGATAATGAGTGGAACGTTATTCTTCTTCGTTACTTCAATCCAATCGGAGCTCATAAGAGTGGTACAATGGGTGAGAATCCAAACGGTATTCCAAACAACCTCATGCCTTACATCACACAGGTGGCAGTAGGCAAGCTCAAAGAGCTTGGAGTATTCGGAGATGACTATGATACTCCTGACGGAACAGGTGTGAGAGATTATATCCATGTAGTTGACCTTGCGGTTGGACATGTCAAGGCTTTAAAGAAAATTGAGGAGAATGCAGGTCTTTGCATCTACAATCTTGGAACAGGACATGGCTACAGCGTGCTTGATATCGTAAAGAATTTCGAGGCTGCAACAGGTGTTAAGATTCCTTATACAATAAAGCCTAGAAGACCTGGCGATATTGCTACATGCTACTGTGACCCATCAAAGGCCAAGAGAGAGCTCGGCTGGGAAGCACAGTATGGTATTAAGGAGATGTGTGCCGACTCATGGAGATGGCAGAAGAACAATCCTAACGGATACGATGATTAATTATGATAAATTTTTAATTCAGGCTTATACTTAAATTATTTATGCCTTGGAGTATTTTGTGGTAAACAGAATATTTCAAGGCATTTTCTTGTTAGGTAGAATTATTTTATCAAAGCGTGGATAGACGCCGGACGCACCCGCAGCAGTAAAATACACCTTGCATGCGTGACTAGCGAAGCTGTTTAGATACTGTAGAATTATGCCTATGAAACACAGAAATGACTTGCCATGGAAGGCAAGTCAAGGAGAACCGCGCCACGGATGGCGCGTTTCGACGGTTTCGTCAAGCAGAGGAAGCCTAAAAAGCATAATTCGTACAGTATCTTGACAGCGTAGCGTTAGCGCATGCAAGGTGTATTTTACTGCTGCGGGTGCGTCCGGCGTCAGCAACAATCTAACAATAAAAAAACATCGCATAAATGCGATGCTTTCGGGTTGGGCTGTATTTAATTAAATAAATATCAGTGAGCAGTCCGTACGGGAATCGAACCCGTGTTTCCGCCGTGAGAGGGCGGCGTCTTAACCGCTTGACCAACGAACCGTGTATTATACTATCATGGAGTTTTAAAAAAAGCAAGTACTTTTTTAAAAAAACTTGATTTTTTTTTCTGATAGTGCTATTATACCTATGATAACAACGTTGACTAGATTGAGAGAGGGCAAAAGTCCTCTCTCAATTCACGTTTATAAACATCAGGCAGCTATTCACAGCAATTGTGAATAGTTACAGCCATATAATCAAAAGAGAGGTGATAAAATGTCAAAGGCAAGTGTATATGAGGCAAAGACAGAGAGCTTTATACAACCAATTCTTGACAGCATGAATTTTGAGCTTGTTGATGTCGAGTATGTTAAGGAAGGCGGCATGAACTACCTGAGAGCATATATCGATAAGGAGGGTGGCATAACTGTTGATGACTGTGAAGTGGTTGCAAGGCAGATGAATGAGATTCTCGACAGAGAGGACTATATTCCTGATTCGTACACCTTCGAGGTCAGCTCGCCGGGGCTTGGAAGACCTCTCAAGAAGGAAAAGGACTATGTGCGCAATATGAATAAGGAGATAGAGATTCGCACATACAGGGCTATCAACAAATCAAAGGAATTTTATGGTCTGCTTAAAGCCTATGATAAGGATACAGTGACAATAACCGATGAAGACGGCAATGAGACTACATTCAATAAGAGTGACATTGCGCTTATACGTCAGGCATTGGATTTTTAATTAAAGCGCACGATAACACAAATAGGAGGAAAAAATAATGAGCAATGAGTTATTAGAAGCGTTAAATATATTAGAGCAGGAGAAAAACATCAGTAAAGAAACTTTACTTGAGGCAATTGAGAACTCTCTTGTTACTGCCTGCAAGAACCATTTTGGTAAATCAGACAATGTAAAGGTAGAAATAGATCCTGAGACATGTGCTTTCTCATGCTACCAGGAGAAGACGGTTGTAGATACGGTTGAGGATCCGGTTGAGGAGATTTCCTTAGCAGATGCACACAAGGTAAACGGTAACTATCAGCTTGGAGATATCGTGAGAGTTGAGGTTAAGTCAAAGGAATTCGGACGTATTGCTACACAGAACGCAAAGAATGTTATCCTTCAGAAAATCCGCGAGGAGGAGAGAAAGGTAATATTTGACGAGTACAACAGCAAGGAAAAGGATGTTGTGACAGGTGTTGTTCAAAGATACATCGGAAAGAATGTCAGCATCAACTTAGGTAAGGCAGATGCACTTCTGACTGAGAGTGAGCAGATAAAGGGTGAGGTATTCAAGCCTACAGAGCGTATCAAGGTATATATCCTTGAGGTTAAGTCCACATCAAAGGGACCAAAGATTCTTGTTTCAAGAACACACCCTGAGCTTGTGAAGAGACTTTTCGAGTCAGAGGTTACAGAGGTTAAAGAGGGCATAGTTGAGATAAAGGCTATTTCACGTGAGGCCGGAAGCAGAACAAAGATTGCAGTATGGTCAAATGATCCAAACGTAGACCCTGTAGGAGCATGTGTAGGTATGAATGGTGCCAGAGTAAATGCTATCGTAAATGAGCTTCGCGGTGAGAAAATCGATATCATCACATGGGATGAGAATCCGGCAATACTTATCCAGAACGCACTTAGCCCTGCAAAGGTTATCTCTGTTATCGCAGATGCAGATGAGAAATCAGCAAAGGTTGTTGTTCCGGATTATCAGCTTTCACTTGCAATCGGTAAGGAAGGACAGAATGCAAGACTTGCAGCAAGACTTACAGGCTTCAAGATTGATATCAAGAGCGAGACACAGGCCAGAGAGTCAGGTGACTTCATGGATTATGAGAATGACTATGAAGAGGATGATTATGATGACGATTATGATTATTCGGATGAGGAGCTTGCTGAGAACGAGAGATTAGCTGATACAGAACAGGCAGATGTACAGGCAGAGGCTTTTGATACAGAGGCTGACGAGAACGAAGCAGCAGGTACAGAAAATGATGCGGCAGCTTTAGAGGCAGATGCTTCTGATATCGATGAGACAGATGATGCGGCAGATAGTGGTGATGAGCAGTAATGGCAAATAAAAAGATTCCAATGCGCAAATGCGTAGGCTGTCAGGAGATGAAGGAAAAGAAGTCGCTTATTCGTGTGGTAAAGACTGCGGAGGGCGACATAATTCTCGATGACACCGGCAAGAAAAACGGCAGGGGAGCTTATATATGTAAGAGCCTTGAATGCTTTAAAAAGGCTAAAAAGACAAAGGCACTTGAGCGTTCCCTTGGTGTTAGTGTATCAGAACAGGTATATGAGGAGCTTGAAAAGGAGATGAACCAAATTGACAGATAGAGTACTTTCTATGCTGGGCTTAGCAGCAAAGTCAGGCAATGTGGTTAGCGGAGAGTTTTCTACAGAGAAAGCTGTAAAGACAGGAAAGGCGTTTTTAGTGATAGTTGCAGATGATTCATCAGACAACACAAAGAAGCATTTTTCGGATATGACTGCTTTCTATGAGGTTCCGATTTATTTTTATAGTGACAAGGTGGGGTTAGGGAATGCAATAGGCAAAGAGTTTCGCGCTTCCCTTGCAGTAACGGATGAAAACCTTGCAAATGCAGTGATAAAAAAGCTGCAGTCGAATAAAACTGAATAATGGAGGAAAATAGATATATGGCAAAAATGAGAGTTCATGAACTTGCAAAAGAATTAAATATAAAGTCGCAGGACGTCATAGACACATTAAACGGCACACAGTTTGCTGTTAAAAATGTGCAGAGCGGTCTTGAGGATGAGGCACAGCAAATTGTGCGAAAGAAGTACGCAAAAACAGAAGTAAAAAAAGATGCACCTAAGAAGGAAGAGCCTAAAAAGGATGAGGCTAAGGCAGCCGACAGACCAAAGAAAAAGGCAAGCATCACAGCAGTTTTCAATGCCCAGTACAGTAAGCAGGGTAGGAAAACAAATGGTGGAAACGGCAGCGGAAATAATGGAAATAACAGTTCGCAGCGCAGGAATGGCAATGGCAGACGCGATAATCAGTCATCACGTCCTGAGCAGCACAGCATTATTAAGCCAAGACCGGTCGGAGAGAGAGCTATGCGCCCTATAAGTGAGCGTACAGCAGATCCGTATGCAGATATGAAGGCAGCCAATTCACGTCCGGCACGTCAGGCTGACGCAGACAGAAGAGGCGACAGACGTCAGGATAATGGTGACAGAATCAACAACAGAAATACTGACAGAAATACCGACAGAAATGCCGACAGAAGCAGAAATACGGACAGAAACAGCGATAGAAGACCAAACAATCGCGACAATAACCGCGATAACAGCAGAGACAACAACAGAGATAATAACAGAGGTTTCAGAAATGATTCAAGACGTCCTGCTGAGGGTGGCAGAAGCTTTGACAGAAATAATGACAGAAGCCGCAGTAATGACAGAAATAACGATAGAACAGGCGGCAGAGGTGATGACAGAAACCGTTTCAGAAAAGAAACAGTTGCGGTTGCAGCTCCTGATGATGTAAGAGGCAAGGAGAGCAGAGACAGAGGCAACGACAGAAAGAATAAGCATAATCACAATCAGAGCCAGAAGCAGGATAAGCTCGGAAAGAAGCAGGAGAATTACGTCAATCTCGAGAAGCACGGCGGCAAGAAAAAGCCACAGCAGCCTAAGGCACAGCCAAAAGAGGATGAGAACGAGATTAAGACAATTTCTCTTCCGGAGAAGATTACAATCAGGGATTTAGCTGACAAGATGAAGGTTCAGCCTTCTGCCATAGTAAAGAAGCTTTTCATGAAGGGCGAGATGGTAACAGTTAACTCTGAGGTTGATTTTGCAGCTGCTGAGGAGATTGCTTTAGAATTCAATTTCATATGTGAGGAAGAGGAGAAAGTCGATGTGATTGCAGAGCTTCTCAAGGAGGATGAAGAGGATGAGAGCAAGATGGTTCCTCGTCCACCTGTAGTCTGCGTAATGGGTCACGTAGATCATGGTAAGACATCACTGCTTGATGCCATCAGACAGACACGTGTTACAGACCGTGAGGCAGGTGGTATCACACAGCACATTGGTGCATCTGTTGTATCAATCAATGACCAGAACATCACATTCCTTGATACACCGGGACATGAGGCATTTACAGCAATGCGTATGCGTGGTGCAAACTCTACTGATATCGCAATCCTTGTTGTTGCTGCAGATGATGGTGTAATGCCACAGACTGTTGAGGCTATCAACCATGCAAAGGCAGCCGGTGTAGAGATTATCGTTGCTGTCAACAAGATAGATAAGCCAAGTGCCAATATCGACAAGGTTAAGCAGGAGCTCTCAGAGTATGAGCTTATCCCGGAGGATTGGGGTGGAAGCACAATATTCTGTCCTGTATCTGCACATACTAAGGAGGGTATCGACAATCTCCTTGAGATGATTCTTCTCACAGCAGAGGTGCTCGAGCTCAAGGCTAATCCTGATAGAAACGCAAGAGGTCTCGTAATTGAAGCACAGCTTGACAAGGGCCGTGGTGCGGTTGCCACAGTGCTTGTACAAAAAGGAACACTCCATGTCGGAGATCCTATCGCATGCGGAAGCAGCTATGGTAAGGTAAGAGCCATGATTGATGACAAGGGCCGCAGAGTAAAGGAGGCTAAGCCTTCTACACCTGTAGAGATACTTGGACTTAACAGTGTGCCTTCAGCAGGAGAGACATTTGTGGCATGCGATTCAGAGAAGGAAGCAAAGGCATTCTCTGACACATATATTTCAGAGGAAAAGAATAAGCTCATTGAGGATACAAAGGCTAAGATGTCACTTGATGATCTGTTCTCACAGATTCAGTCAGGCAACATGAAGGAGCTTGATATCATCGTAAAGGCAGATGTACAGGGTTCAGTTGAGGCTGTTAAGCAGAGTCTTGTCAAGCTTTCAAATGAGGAGGTTGTGGTCAAGGTCATCCATGGCGGCGTTGGTGCAATCAACGAGTCAGATGTTATCCTTGCATCAGCATCAAATGCAATCATTATTGGCTTTAACGTCAGACCGGATCCGGTTGCCAAGGCTACAGCAGACCGTGAGGGCGTAGATATCAGACTTTACAAGGTCATTTACAATGCGATCGAGGATGTATCTGCTGCCATGAAGGGTATGCTTGATCCTGTATTTGAGGAGAAGGTTATCGGACATGCGGAAATCAGACAGATTTTCAAGGCTTCAGGCGTTGGAAACATTGCAGGTTCATATGTGCTTGACGGATTTATGGAGAGAGGCTGCCGTGTCAGAATTAGCAGAGAGGGTGAGCAGATATTCGAGGGAGACCTTGCTTCACTCAAGAGATTCAAGGATGACGTCAAGGAGGTCAAGACAGGCTATGAGTGTGGTCTTGTATTTGACGGATTTAATGATATTCAGGAATTCGATATCGTTGAAGCTTACAAGATGGTAGAGGTTCCGAGATAATCATATATTGGTTATCTTGAATTAATGCAGCTATTCGGATAGTTACAGTTTAATATAAAAAGAAAGCGGGATTATATGAGAAAGAACAGCATAAAAAATATTCGTATCAACGAAGAGGTAATGCGTGAACTGTCAAATATCATACGCGGTGAGATAAAGGATCCGCGTATCAATCCCATGACAAGTGTTGTTGCTGTCGAGGTGGCACCTGATTTAAAGACAGCAAAGGCTTATATCAGTGTGCTTGGTGACAAGAAATCACAGGTTGATACACTTGCAGGACTTAAGTCAGCGGAGGGATATATACGCAGAACTCTCGCAAAGAACATCAATTTAAGAAATACACCTGCCATTACATTTATCATAGACCAGTCTATAGAGTATGGTGTTGAGATGTCTAAAAAGATTGATGAAGTAACAAAAAATCTCAAAGAGGATTAACAAAGAGGATTGATTATGACAGAGATTGATTCTATTTTAAAGGATGCACAATCAGTTGCTGTTTCCGGTCATGTGAGACCGGACGGCGACTGTGTCGGCTCAACACTTGCGGTATACAACTACATAAAGGATTATTATCCTGATATAAAGGCAAGGATTTATTTAGAGCCAAGCCCAAACATCTTTAAGTTTATGCAAAGAGCAGATGAGATTGACAGCAGCTATGCGGATGATACAGTATACGATCTGTTCATAGCATGTGACTGCAGTGACACAGGCAGACTGGGAAGTGCAGCTAAGTATTTTGAGTCTGCAAAAAGGACACTTTGCATAGATCATCATGTTACAAACGGAGCTTTTGCAGACGCAAATTACATCTTTCCGGATGCGAGCTCAACCTGTGAGCTTGTGTTTGAACTTCTGCCGAAGGAGCGCATCACAATACAGATAGCAGAGTGTATTTACACAGGCATGGTGCATGATACAGGCGTGTTCCAGTATTCATGCACTTCAAAAAAGACTATGGATATAGCAGGCTCCCTGATGGAGATGGGCATTGATTATTCAAGGATAATCGATGATACATTTTATACAAAGACATTTGCCCAGAACAAGATTATGGGGCAGGCACTTTTGAATGCTGCTTTGTATCTGAATGGTGATGTTATATTGTCTGCAGTATCGCGCGCTGAGATGGAGAAGTACGATGTGCTTCCAAAGCATCTCGACGGCATTGTAAATCAGCTGCGCGTGACAAAGGATATAAAGGTTGCTGTATTTCTCTACGAAAATGAGGATGGTACCTACAAGGGCAGCCTGCGCGTAAACGGTGATTATGATGTGGCAAAGGTTGCGTCAGTATTTGGCGGCGGTGGACATGTAAAGGCCGCTGGATTTACGATTGAAGGACCGCTTGAGGTGGCAACAGACCGCATCCTTACGGCAATTAAGGATAATATTTAGGGAGAGATTCTTGGGCAGATGGTTAATGGAATAATCAATGTATATAAGGAAAAGGGCTATACAAGCTTTGACGTTGTGGCAAAGCTTCGAGGCATATTCCACCAGAAGAAGATTGGTCATACAGGTACACTTGATCCTGATGCGCAAGGCGTCCTTCCTGTCTGCCTTGGAAAGGCAACCAGAGTGTGTGACCTTTTGACAGATAAGGACAAGGTCTATAAAGCTGTGTTGCTTTTAGGACAGGAGACAGATACACAGGATATTTCAGGGCAGATCTTAAATCAGGCTAAGGTCAATGTGACTGAGCAGGCGGTGTATGATGCAATATCACAGTTTATTGGCAGACAAAAGCAGGTGCCGCCAATGTATTCGGCTCTAAAGGTCAATGGGAAAAAGCTCTATGAGCTTGCCAGGGAGGGCAAGGTTATAGAGAGAAAAGCCAGGGATATCGAGGTATTTGATATCAAGGTTGAAAGCATTGATTTGCCGGAGGTTACGATGACAGTGCACTGTTCAAAGGGTACATATATCAGGACGCTGTGCAATGACATCGGAGAGAGGCTGGGCTGCCATGGCTGCATGAAGTCACTGCTTAGAGTAAGGGTAGCAGGCTTTGACTTAGAGCATGCACTTACACTTTCACAGATTCAGTCGAAGGTGGATGAAGGCTGCTTTGATATGGTGATGCCTGTTGATGGAGTGTTTGAAAATCTGCCGGCAGTGCATACTGCTTCAGATGCTGATAAGCTTGTCAGAAATGGAAATAAAATTCCGGCAGTGCTTACGGATTATTTAAAACACAGTGCTGACTCTGATATAAGATACAGAGTATACAATCATGAGGGCATATTTGTCGGGGTGTATTCGTATCTTGATGAGACCGGTGAGTTTAAGCCGGTTAAGATTTTTATGGAATAGAATAGTATACAGATATTATGGAATATATAAGCAAAACTCTGGATTTTCATGTCAAGGAGCCGTCCGTCATCTCGTTTGGAAAGTTTGACGGGCTTCACAGAGGACATGAATTTCTGATGGAAAAGCAAATTGAACAGAGCAATCTGCATGGCTACAAGCGCATCATATTTACGTTTGACATTCCTCCCAAATCGGAGGTACTTGGCGTTGAGTCAAAGGTTATAATCACAAACGATGAAAAAGAGTATGTGTTTGAAAAATCAGGTATTGACTATCTGATAGAGTGTCCGTTTGTGCCACAGGTGATGACGATGGAGGCGGATGCGTTTGTCAGATGGATAGTTAAAAGTCTTAATGTCAAGTGTATCATTGTCGGAGATGATTTCCGTTTCGGGCACAACAGGGCAGGAGACCATCGGCTGCTTTCTGCGATGGCAGGAGAGCTTGGATACGAGCTTATTGTGGTGGACAAGATAAAGGATGGAGACAGGGATATAAGCAGTACCTATATCCGAGAGGAGATTGCGGCAGGACATATTAAAAAGGCGAATGAACTGCTGGGATATCCCTTTTTCATAAAAGGAAGAGTAGTGCATGGCAGGGCACTAGGCAGGACTATTGGCATTCCGACAGTCAACCTTTCAGTGCCACACGATAAGCTGCTTCCGCCAAAGGGAGTGTATATGTCAAGAGTTCTTGTAAGGGATAACTGGTACCTTGGTGTAACCAATATAGGATGCAAGCCTACTATAGAGGGCAAAAATCCAATCGGTGCAGAGACATACATCATAGATTTTGGGCAGGATGTTTACGGGCAGGATATCATGGTAGAGCTTCATAAGTTCATAAGACCTGAGATGAAGTTTGATTCAATAGAAGCGTTAAAGAGCCAGATGAGTGCAGATATCAATTATACAATCAATTATGCAGGCAGTCACACATTCTAGTGTGACTGTTTTTTGCGGAATAACCCAAAATAACGAAAAAATGACAAATATTACGGAAATATTACGGAGAAATATTGACAATTTAACAATTTGTGATATACTCGTAAACATGGGATTATAGATAGCATGAACTGGAGGCTATATGAAAAATAAATTAAAATTAGGACAGGCAGCAGGCGTTGTAGCGTTTGCTATTATTATAGGTGCTGTATCTATGAGTTCAAGCAGCACAGTAGATGCCAGAGCATCATTAAAGGAAAACAGAACAGTCAATGCGGGGGTGGCCCTTGGTCTGACAGAGGCGGCAGATGCCACAGAGCTTCTCACAGCAGGGGTTACATCGGCTCTTACTTATTATGGAGCTGACGTATCGGTAGCGCAAAACGACAGCAATGTTGTAACAGCATCTGCACAGGGGGCACCGCAGACAGACGATGCTTCACAGGAGTCTGAGCAGGCAAATGAAGCAGCTCAGACACCGACAGCCGCACAGACCTGTGGTTACACAAATCTTGGTATGTCAGTTATCAGTAGCGGAAACTTAAATATCAGACAGGAGGCTTCGACAGACAGTGAAGTGGTAGGTATCCTTACCAATCACAATGCCTGTGAGCTTCTTGAGGATGCCGGAGACTGGTATAAGGTTACATCAGGCAAAGTGACAGGATATGTAAGCAAGCAGTATCTTGTGACAGGAGATGAGGCAGAGTCTATTGCAGAACAGGAGATTAAAACTGTTGCCACTGTAAATACTGAAACACTGAATGTACGTGCAGAGAAGTCAACAGAGGCTGCGGTGCTTTCACAGGTTGGAAATTCAGAGGCATTCACAGTCAATTCTGTTGCTGACGGCTGGGTTGAGATAAGTGTGGATGATTCTGTCGGATATATATCACAGGATTATGTGACACTGGCACAGGCACTTCCTACTGCAAAGACAATTGAGCAGGTGAAGTATGGTGACGGTGTATCAGATGTAAGGGCATCTGTTGTATCGTATGCGTTACAGTTTGTCGGAAACAGATATGTGTGGGGTGGTACAAGTCTTGAGAATGGAATTGACTGCTCAGGCTTCACAATGAGAATTCTTGGAAAGTATGGAATCTCATTACCGCATTCATCAAAAGCACAGCCTTCATATGGCACAAAAATCAGTGCATCTGAAGCACAGCCGGGAGATTTATTCTTCTACGGAAGTGGAAGGAGTATCTCACATGTTGCAATTTATATCGGAAACGGACAGATTGTACATGCCAGCAACAAGCGTGACGGAATCAAGGTTTCAAATGCATTTTACAGAAGTCCGATTTGTGTCACAAGATATTTGCCGGATTAAGATTTGCCGGATTAATAAAAAAACAGTTTACAACAAATGCTTACTATGCTATACTGCATAAGTGTGGTTTTGCCCATGTTCGGTAGTTGGACACTCCGACCTATTGCTGAGCATCATACAGTTATCAGGGCGCATTATAATATAAGGAGGATCAACAATGATCGCAAAGGAAAAGAAACAGGCTATTATCGCAGAGTATGGTAGAACACCAAATGACACAGGTTCACCAGAGGTTCAGATTGCAATTCTTTCAGCAAGAATCGCAGAGTTAACTGAGCATTTCAAACAGAACCCAAAGGATCATCACTCAAGAAGAGGAATGTTAAAGATGATCGGTCAGAGACGTGGATTACTTGCATACCTTAAGGAGATTGATATCGAGAGATATCGTTCACTTATCGAGCGTTTAGGACTCAGAAAATAGTATTTTCTTTAGAGCGGAGTAATTATTATTCCGCTCTATTATTGTTTTTATTATTGTTTTTATTATTGTTTTTTGAAAAGCAGAAGTAAGCCGAGACCACTAAAGAGTGCATGAGCGTACATGTATTGTTTAGTAGTTTCGGAAGAGGAATACACTTCTGCAAAAGAATTTTAAGGAGAATTAATATGTACAAAAGTTATTCAATGGAACTTGCCGGCAGGACTCTTACTGTAGATATCGGAAGAGTAGCAGCTCAGGCAAACGGAGCTGTTTTTATCAAGTATGGTGATACAACAGTCCTTTCAACAGCTACAGCATCTGACAAGCCACGTGACGGTGTGGATTTCTTCCCACTCAGCGTTGAGTTCGAGGAGAAGATGTACTCTGTAGGAAAAATTCCGGGTGGTTTTAACAAGCGTGAGGGAAAGGCATCTGAGAACGCTATCCTTACAGATCGTGTAATTGACCGTCCTATGAGACCTCTTTTCCCAAAGGATTACAGAAATGATGTTACATTAAACAACCTTGTCATGTCAGTGGATCCTGAGTGCCGTCCTGAGATAGTTGCAATGATCGGTACAGCTCTTGCTGTTCATATATCAGATATTCCGTTTGACGGACCATGCGCCATGACACAGATGGGACTTGTTGATGGAGAGTTTATCGTAAACCCTTCACAGAAGCAGTGGGATGAGGGCGATTTACAGCTCACAGTTGCTTCTACAAAGGAAAAGGTCATCATGATTGAAGCAGGAGCCAATGAGATTCCTGAGGATCAGATGATTGAGGCAATCTACAAGTGCCACGATATCAACCAGACAGTTATCGCATTCATGGATCAGATCCGTGATGAGATTGGCAAGCCAAAGCATGAGTATGAGAGCTGTGCTATTCCTGAGCAGATGTTCGAGGATATCAAGAAAATTGTTACTCCTGAGCAGATGGAGGAGGCAGTATTCACAGATGAGAAGCAGAAGCGTGAGGAAAATATAAGAGCTATCACAGAGCAGTTAGAGGAAGCCTTCGCTGACAATGAGGAGTACCTTGCAGTACTTGGTGAGGCTATTTACCAGTATCAGAAGAAGACAGTCAGAAAGATGATTTTAAAGGATCATAAGCGTCCGGACGGCCGTGCAATCAACCAGATCAGACCACTCGCAGCAGAGGTTGATTTGATTCCTAGAGTTCACGGCTCTGCAATGTTTACCCGTGGACAGACACAGATTTGTGATGTTGTAACACTTGCTCCTTTATCAGAGATTCAGAAAATCGACGGACTTGATGCAAATATCACAACAAAGAGATATATGCATCACTATAACTTCCCTGCATACTCTGTAGGAGAGACAAAGGTATCACGTGGACCGGGACGTCGTGAGATTGGACACGGAGCACTTGCTGAGAAGGCACTTGTTCCTGTACTTCCAAGCATTGAGGAGTTCCCATATACTATCCGTGCCGTATCTGAGACATTTGAGTCAAACGGCTCTACATCAATGGCTTCAACATGTGCATCATGTATGTCACTTATGGCTGCAGGTGTTCCGATTAAGGCTATGGTTGCCGGAATCTCATGCGGACTTGTAACAGGCGATACAGATGATGATTTCCTTGTACTTACAGATATCCAGGGTCTTGAGGATTTCTTCGGAGATATGGATTTCAAGGTAACAGGTACACATAAGGGTATCACAGCTATCCAGATGGATATCAAGATTCACGGACTTACAAGACCTATCGTTGAGGAGGCAATCGCGAGAACACGTGAGGCACGTCTCTACATCATGGATGAGGTCATGAGCAAGGCAATCGCTGAGCCTAGAAAAGAAGTAAATGAGTGGGCTCCAAAGATTGAGCAGATTACAATCGATCCATCAAAGATTGGTGATGTTGTCGGACAGAAGGGTAAGACAATCAACGAGATTATCGACAGAACCGGTGTCAAGATCGATATCACAGATGATGGCGCTGTTTCAGTTTGCGGAACAGATAAAGAGATGATTGCAAAGGCAATCGACATGATTAAGATTATCACAACTGATTTTGAGCAGGGACAGATCCTTGAGGGAACAGTTGTAAGCATCAAGGAGTTTGGTGCTTTCATCGAATTTGCTCCTGGCAAAGAGGGAATGGTTCACATTTCTAAGATTGCAAAAGAGAGAATCAACAGAGTAGAGGATGTACTCACACTTGGAGACAAGGTAAAGGTTGTTTGCCTTGGCAAGGACAAGATGGGAAGAATCAGTTTCTCTATGAAGGATGTAAAAGAGGATTAATTAATATACGTTAAAGTATGACAATAATATCCAAGTAAAGGACTGCACGCAGG
>ENA-OXVV01000129-OXVV01000129.1-human-gut-metagenome-genome-assembly--contig:-NODE-129-length-23162-cov-11.9746_pt1 | contig 23162 bp, 18 predicted proteins | sample MGYA00249252_ERZ652700 | MGnify/ENA primary metagenome ERZ652700 (study PRJEB26925, sample SAMN05826669) | human gut metagenome | biome: ENVO:2100002; feature: ENVO:00000062; material: ENVO:00002003... | reverse complement strand
ACACTTCTAGCTTCGTCGGCAGCGTCAGATGTGTATAAGAGACAGGTATAAATAACCATAAAACTCAATATTTAATTAGCAAATCCAGTAAGTATTTCATTCATGAAGCTATAAAGATCCTTTTTACCATCTGCCTTGTAAACTATGCTTATGATGCGCTCATTTTTAGCATTCTGGCTTAGCAGTACGAGGCAATGGCCGGCTTCTCCCGTAGTGCCTGTCTTTCCTCCTGTCACTGTGACGTTTTCAGGGGCTGTATATGCTCCGGTCAGATAGCCGCAGGTATTCTTAAAGGTCTTTGAAACAGCCGCGCCCTGGGCATTTGTATATGCCACATCATGGGTCTGTGAACTGATGATTGCAACAAAGCTCTCTAAGGATATGGCATTGGAAAAAATGAGGTACATGTCATATATGGTAGTGTAATGATTTTCATCAGGAAGACCGCTTGGGTTGACAAAACTGCTGTTTGTGGCACCAAAACTTTTTGCAGTGCTGTTCATCAGCTTGGCAAATTCTTCTACAGAACCACTACAGTACTCTGCCAGCGCTATTGCCGCATCATTGCCACTCTCAAGTAAGAGCCCATACAATAAGTCCTGCACTGTAATGACATCGCCCTCCTTTAGGCCGCATACAGATGATGAATGGCCAGGGTTTGCAGCGTCATGGCTTACTGTGACTGTCGCATTTAAATCACAGTTTTTAAGAATTATGTATGCAGTTAAAATCTTTGTAGTGCTTGCAGGATAGAGCTTTTCAAACAGATTCTGGCTATACAGCACCTGATGAGTGTCTATATTAAAGGCTCCGGCTCCCTCTGCGGTTTTTGCAAACTGCATATTGTCCTGACCAAAATTGACATCATTTGTGACGCAAAGGTTGGACGCAAAATAATTACTTCCGCTGTATCCATTTATATAATCTGTGGAATAAGTATCATATGCATTCTCAATCTTTGTACCACAGCCTGTCATAAAAACCGCTGCTATGCATGTCAGACATAGCAGTCGTTTAATTCTTTGTTTACTTGTACATCTCACGCCAGTCAAGATCTCCTCTGTCCAATGATAAAATGAGCAGCTCTGCTGTAGCCAGATTGGTGGCAAGTGGTATATTATGCTCATCACAAATACGGAAAATACTGTTTACCTCAGGCTCGTGTGGCTTAGGTTTTAATGGATCACGCAGAAAGATGACAAGATCTATGTCATTGTGCTCAATCTGTGCTCCAAGCTGCTGGATGCCTCCTAAGTGTCCTGCAAGATATTTGTGTACTGAGAGGTTTGCAACCTCCTCTATAAGACGTCCTGTGGTGCCTGTGGCGTACAAATTATTTTTGCTTAAGATACCTCGGTATGCTATGCAGAAGTTCTGCATCAGTTTTTTCTTTGAATCATGTGCAACTAATCCTATGTTCATTGCTAACCTCCCTATGAATATTTCTTCGGCTGTAATCCTACATTCAGGACAATTCCCATTCCCATGTACAGTGAAACAAGTGATGTAAGTCCATAACTGACAAAGGGAAGAGTCATACCGGTATTGGGCATAAGACCTGTGGCTACGCACAAATTGATAAAAGCCTGAAAGCCTATAAGTGCTCCCATGCCACAGCATATGAGCTTTCCGCTTGTGTCCTTTGCCTTCCTTGCTATAAGTATACACTCAATTACGATAAGAAGCAAAAGAATTATTATACTGATTGTACCAATAAAGCCAAGCTCCTCTCCGGCAACAGCAAATATAAAATCTGTTTGAGGCTCTATGATGTAGTTGGTGTTCTTCATAGAGGTTACAACAGAGTTGTTAAGTCCCTTGCCAAACAACTGTCCTGAGCCTATAGCCCAGATAGAGTTCCTTTGCTGTGCTGCTGTATCAGCGTAATTTGTCGGGTCGAGCCACGACATTATACGCGCAGCAGGATAAAAGCCTTTTTTGATGAGTGCATCGGCATGTGTATATATATAGCTTATCACTATCAAAACTATTGGTACTGAAACTCCAAGTACCGGCATTATTATTTTATAACTTAATCCGCTAATAAACAAGAGGGTAGCGAAAATTAATGCAGTAAGAATTGTTGTTGAGTTGTCCGGCTGTTTTAAGATAAGAAATAAAGGTATACCGGCAAAAATTGCAGATAATGCAAGAGTTCTTACTGTATTTATACTATCCTCAAACCTGGAAAAGAAATAGGCAAAGAACAAAATCAGTATAATTTTTGCAATCTCTGACGGTTGGAATCTGATACCTGCGATTTTAAACCAGCGCTGTGCACCCTTTGCATCATCACCTGCAAACAGAACAAGTAACAGCAGCAAAATCATTACGGCATAGTATATCCACACGAATTTGAGCAGAAATGTGTAATCTATAAGGGAAAGCACTATCATAATAGTCAGTCCCATTACAAAGCCTATTATCTGCTTGCTCTGTACGGAGTGCTTGGCACTGCCTATCAGCAGGATGCCTATAATCGACAAAGCTATTATGTATACTACTAATTGAAAGTGATAATTCTTTAGTCTGTACTGTTTGAGCATTTTGTTACTTCCTATCTGTTATCTCTGTAATCTTAATTCTAATACTAATGATATGATGGTCAAAAGGTATTTTATTAAAGGTTATTAATTGATTTTTTGTCGCGCATGATAATCCGGACTTCGTAAGCTTCATCGTTTATATTCATATGTCTTTGTATCACGCTTTTTATTTCTTTTTTAATCTGTGTCATATTGTCAGAAGCAGATATTGTGCTTCTATCTTCTGCAAGTGCTATTTTAAGCCTTTTCTTGGCGTATTCTCCTGTTTTGGAAAATTTATGCATCATACGGCGGCACCTCTCATATCGTCAGAGGAATGGATTATCTGACCGGATATTCGGGCAAATACAGGACCAAGCCTGCTTTTGGCCTCACGGACAGGTATTCCTCTGTTCTGGCAAATGATAACACTTTTGTCATATGGAATAGTGCCAATAATCCTGGTTGAAAGAAGTGCTGTAATATCATTATCGGATATCATCTGATGTCTTCTTACCATATGCTTGTCATATGCATTAACAATGACTGATATATCGTCAAGATGTGCGCTGTCGAGCAGGCTTATGCATCGCCTTGCGTCGTGTATTGCAGATACATGCGGTGTGGTAACTACTATCGCACGGTCTGCAGGTGAGACTGAAAACCAAAAGCCGCTGTCGATACCCGCCGGAGAATCTATCAGACAATAATCAAAGCTTGCTTTAAGCTCCTCTATAAGTATCTTGAAGCGTGCCTCATAGCTGCATAGCGTATCCATGGAAGGTGCTGCAGGAATTACATATAGATTGGGATACTTTTTATTGCGTATGATTGCCTGTCTGATACGGCATGAGCGGTTTAAGATGTCGAGGATATTGTAATTGACCTTGTCCTCTATTCCCATTACCAGGTCCAGATTGCGAAGTCCCATGTCTGTATCGAGCATGATGACTTTTTTATCTAACTGTGAAAGTTCAACTCCGATATTGGAAATAACCGTAGTTTTTCCAACACCGCCTTTTCCTGAAGTGAAAACTATTGCTTCACTCACAAAAATAAACCTCCTAGTCTGTTCTGGCACTTGAGCCTGATGAGTTTACACCCTCAGCCTTGACTGCGAGTAAATCGTCAAGTGACTCCAGATTATAATAATATGAAATTATATTTCTGGATGCAGCTGCAGCATTGTGTGAGCTGTATCCATATGATATACGTGTAGCTATTGTAATTTCAGGATCGCTTGATGGAGCGTATCCTACAAACAGTGCATGGTTTGGTCTTGTCTCAACCTGCTGTGCTGTTCCTGTCTTACCGGACACCTCAACGCCTGTAAAGCCGCCAAATACATCATGCAGGTCTTCGACCACCATACGCATTCCCTGATGGATGGCATCCCACTGGCTTTGAGTAAGTGTGCCTGATATATCGGTTGATTTTGAATCATACTGTTTGACTGTTTTGCCGTCTGCATCCACAATTTTGTTCATCAGCTTATAGTCATAAAGCTTTCCGGAAGCAACTGCTGTCACATATCTTGAAAGAGAAATAGTCGTAAAGTTGTTATTACTCTGTCCGATAGCTGCCATAACAGGATACTGTGTGGCAATGGACGGCGTCTTTTCTACTATCTCAACACCTGATTTCTGGTCCAGTCCGTATATAGATGCATATTTTTGTATGTATTTCATACCGTTTTCATCGTCATATGAACCGGTGTCCTTGCTTGCAAGCCTGAAGCCTGTTGTGTAGAAGAATACGTTACATGAATCCCTTAAAGCTTCAGATACATTGTCCATACCATGCGCTCCGGGATAAATCCAGCATTTTGGCTGATTGCTGATTTCTGTAAATATTCCGGTACAATTAATCTTTGACGAGGTATCAATGACTCCCTCGGCAAGACCTGCGGTGCTTGATACCATCTTGAAGGTAGATCCCGGTGCAGTCTGCTCCTGGGTTGCATAATTCCATAGCGGATTAGACTTGTCCTCTCTGAGAGACTGGTAGTAATCAGCATCTACAGTGTTTGCAAGCTTGTTGTTGTCATAGCCCGGATAGCTGACTAAAGCCTTTAGCTGTCCTGTCTTTACATCAGTTATGACACAGGAGCCTGTACATGGGTCAAGGGCAAGCTGTGCAGGTGTTATCTCTATATTGTTTATTTTGTCCATAAGAAATGCATATGGACTGATGGAGCCATTGGCAATGTTGCTTACTGTTGCATCGTCATAATCGAGTACACCCTGGTCAAAAAGCAGAAGGCACAGCTGCTGTCCAGTGACCGCCCCGGAATTTACCATATATTTGTATATAATTTTGGCAAAGTCTTTATTGTCAGTCATGGCATCCCTGATATACGAGCAGAGTGCTGTGTAAATCTCGCTTGAATCAGCATACTTCTGGTCCACATCAAGCTTTGTGATGTCTATCCACTGCTTTGAAATGCAGTATTTGAGATAATCACGCGGTGAGAGTGTGCCAGCCTTCCATGAGGCATATGTGGAATCAGAGGTATCTATCTGTTTGCTCAACAGCAGTCCATCATCGTTTAGCACTGACATAACACATGTAAAATAATCAAGTGTCTGCTCCGACATGGAAGCAGTGCCTGAAGTACCACTTTCAAGCTCGCTGTCAATAGTGGATAATGCATTCTGCAGCTGACCGCTGAAGGAATTGTATATAGCCTGCTCAGTTGCTGATGCATCTGATGCATTGAAATGTGTCAGGTCAACTACATTGTTGTTGATCAGTGCAAAGTAAACATCAGTTATAGGTATTTCACCGGATTTTATTTTGGAGTAAACAATTCCGGCTATCTCCTGCTCTAACAGCTTGTATGTGGCTTCCTGCAGCTTGATGTCAATACTTAAGTAGACATCATTTCCGGAAACAGGATTCTCCTGACTTATTACCTCGTTTATCTTACCGACATTGTTTACATAGACCTGTTTTTCACCGTTTTTGCCTCGCAGATAGCTCTCATAGTATTGCTCTAAGCCTGACTTACCTACCATATCATTTTGTGTATATGAGTTATCATCCTTTGACAGCTCATTATACTCGTCGGTAGATATCTTGCCTGTGTATCCTATGAGCGATGAAATATATTCAGGATAGTTGTACTTGCGGATGGTATCCTCTTCAACTGATATGCCGGTAAGAGTATCTGAATGCTCATTGACATATGCTACTATCGAATCATTTACATCCTTTGCAATAGTAGTGGTTTTGTATTTAGTGAATCGGTTCTGTTTTATGGCATATCTCATCACTACAATATCATAAGTGGCCTGTGTATCATACTTGCTGCTTATATCAAAGCATTCATTCTGGTCAGAGCTTAGAAAATCAATAATATTCTGGGCGCTGGCATTTGCCTCGTCAAATCCAAGTGCTTTATTGTATTCGAGCTTATCATATTTCTTTCCGAACACATCTGACAGAAATCTCTTTTTTGAGGTTTCAGATGTCAATGTAAAGCTGTATGTACCATCATCGTTTAAAACAACCGGAAAATCATTATATATGGAGCCACCATTATTTTTTATCACATTGATAATTTCATTAAGCTCTTTGTTTAAAAGACGATTGTGCTCCTTCGTAGATGAATAGCTGCCGTTGTCTGAGATGACTACAGAATATGCAAGCTGATTGTAAGCAAGCAGCTCACCATTTACATCGTATATATTGCCTCTTGATGCCTCTATGGAAAGCGGCTTTTTAATCAGCATTATGAAGTTTTTCTGATAATCTGCACCTTTAATAATCTGAAGGGTAAAGACTCTTTCGGCAAGCAGGGCAAACATGAAAATAATTACTGCTGCCAATACAAAAAGCCTTGAGCTGAAAAATTTCTTCAGAAAATCTTTTATATCATAAATCAAATTTCTTTGCTCTCCTTTTCTCGTATGCTTCCAGCTTCTGGTTTAACTTAAGAAATACCAGATACAAAAGTATACTGATAACCATTGTGTATACAAATTCAGGTATGATAATTGACTTCAGATAGTACAAAAAGCTAAATCTGCCACGCAGTAAAAACATGAAAAAGTATACTACCAGATTGTAAAACAAATCGCTGCCTCCTATCAGAAGCATAGGAAGCTTTATATCGTCAGGATAGAATCTTTTTTGGAATAATCCATTGATAAAACCGATATACATATATATTAAAGCATACAGTCCTATATAATTTCCGCAAAATATGTCAATAAGCAGGCCGCAAAAGAAGCCTACCCACAGTCCTTCCTTTTTGCCACGCATAAAGCCAAAGGATGATACGGCTATAATCAACAGGTTTGGTGAGATATTGGCAAAGGAAAGAGTCTTAAACAGCGTGGTCTGCAATAAAAAGCATAAAGTTATTATTATAAATAAAACAATTCTACGTCTCATGCTGCTCCTTACTTATTTTCAGTTGAATTTTCAGTCTGGCTGTCACCGGCTTTTTCTGTACTTTCGGTGTCGTCAGCTGTCTTAGTGTCACCGGTCTGCTTAAGCTGTGTTATGACCATGACATTTTCGATATGCTCAAAATCTACAACCGGTGTGATAGTGCCGGATTTTGTCAGATTGTTGGAATTATTTTCGATTTTTGTTACATAGCCAATCAGTATGCCCTGCTGGTAACGGTCTGACACGTATGAGGTAACTACAGGATCGCCCTCTTTTACCTTGTTGTCGTCATCCTTTAACTCTGTAAAGGTAATTACCTTGTCCTCGTTCATGGTTTTTATATTACCACTGACGGTGAGGTTGTCCTCCGTGGTGGAAACCATGCCACTGACCTTGCTGGCATCATCTATGATACAACGTACCTTGGCAAAATTATCACCAGCATCGGTAACAATACCTACAAGTCCGCTTCCCGCAAGCACATTCATGCCTACGTCCACTCCATCCTTTTTTCCTTTGTCGATAGTAAAGGTAGAAAACCAGTTTCCGCTGTCCTTTGCTATGACACTGGCAGCAACCTTGGGATATGATGGATATTTGGCATCCAAATCAAGAAGCTGTCTGTAATTGTCAAGCTCATACTGTTCAAGTTTGTTGGTTGTGAGCTGTGTTGTAAGCTCTTCTACCTCGGCCTTGAGCTTTTTATTCTCAGCCTTGACATTTTTTAATGTGCGTATTTCTGTAACCTTATCTGAAATGTGGATTCCAAAGCTGTTTATACCTTTCTGCATTGGGATGAATACATATCCGGCAGCAGTCTTTAAAGGACCACCGGAGATATTTAAGGTAAGGCTTAACAGCATGGTCACAAAGCAGACTGCTGTCATAATCAACAGTGTGTATCTTGCAGGCAGCTTTTTATTGTGCTTTCTCTTTCGATTGCGAAAATTCTTACTCATGTTAACCTCGGTTATTATTTTTTGATGCTGAACGGAAGTCTCTTATATTTTGAATCAGAAACTATTTGTACGAGTCCGCGTACTGCACTCTCCTCAGGACATTCTGAGCAGATGACCTTTATACCTGTAATCTGTTCAAAGAGCTGGTCAAGTCCTGTAAGCTGTGAGCCGCCTCCTGTGATATAAATGCCTGAATGGATGATATCCTTTGCAAGCTCAGGCGGAGTCTTCTCAAGAATCATTTTTATTGATGTGCATATAGACTCAAGGTTTGACTTCATAGCCTCGTAAACGACCTTTGAACCAATTTCCATCTCAATAGGCAGGCCGCTTACCACATCACGTCCCACTATTACCATACTGTCCTCTCTTCCCGGAAGTGCAGAGCCTATAGTCTCCTTCAACAGCTTTGCAGTCTTTTGTCCGATTACAAGATTGAACTCCTTTCGCACAAAGGAGATAATTGATTCGTCAAGTCTGTTGCCACCGAAATGAAGCAGGTCACTAAGCACCAGGCCACCGAGTGAAATAACGGATGTCTCTGTTGTGTCAGCGCCCATATCTACTATCATGACACCGGTTGGCTCGTTTACATCTATTCCAAGACCTACAGCATCAGCGATAGGCTTCTCACAGAGCATGACCTTTTTAGGCTTTGATTTGCTCTTATAGAAGAGCTCGTAAAACGCTCTTTTCTCTACATCTGTGATATCTGTCGGCACAGCGATGATGAACTCGGCATTTTTGATACGTGCCTTTGTCTTGTGCTCCAAAAAGTCAAAAATCATAGTCTGAAGCAGATTATAGTCAGCAATAACTCCCTCTACAACAGGAAATATGACGTTGATTGTCTCAGGCGCCTTTTCATACATGGCATATGCGCTGTCTCCATATGCATATATCTGATTTTTGTCTATTACGGCTATTGTGTTTTTCTCAAGCATTGTCTTGCCTGTAGCCTTTGAGTATACCTTGAAATTGTTTGTTCCCAGATCAATTCCGTAAACGTTGTTGCTCATAATAATTCTACCTCGTCTTCTGTTTATATAAGTTTATTTTCATAGAAGCTATAATATTCGTTATCTCCAATTATGATATGGTCACAAAGCTCTATGGAAAAAATCCCTGAGCCCTCAATTAATCTGTCTGTGACAGCAATATCATTTCTGCTGGGAGTACAATCTCCGCTTGGATGATTGTGCAATAAAACAAGCTTTGATGCATTTTTATCCAGGGCGGTCCTGATGATGGAGCCTATGTCCACTACAGATGAGCTTAGTGAACCCTTGGATATGAACTTGTCTCCTAAGAATCTGCTTTTTACATCAAAATAGGCACAAATGACGACTTCATTTGCGAGATGCCTCATCTGCTCCATATAGTAGTCAGCTATTGTCTGAGGATTATTCATTCTGATGCTTTGAACCTTTTTTGTCTTTGCTATGCGAAGCGACAGCTCTGCTATCGCCTTAAGCTGTATAGCTTTTATCTGCCCTATCCCGGGGATACTAAGAAGCTCCTCATAGGACATCTCATAGAGATTGAGCAGATTACCATGCCTGCCGGAAAGTATGTCCTGCGCAATATCAATCACAGTCTTGTCTCTTGTGCCGGTCTTTATAATGATGGCAAGTAAATCAGCGTCTGACAGGCCTGATGCTCCAAGCGATAAAAATTTCTCATATGGTCGCTCTGAAGCCGGCAGATTTTTAATTGTTTTGTTATTATGCATTAATCCCTTTCGCTTCTCCCAGGCGATTGACAACGGATTTAAGCAAAGTTTTCAGTTAATTGTAGCACACCTAATCAAGCTTAACAAGATTTCTCTCATAAAGTTTTTGTAAAGACATCAAAATTCCAAGCTTTGCATGGTACCATGTGAGTCCTCCCTGGAAATAAACCGCATATGGCGGCTTCACAGGGCCATCGGCAGAAAGCTCAATGGATGAGCCCTGCACAAATGCGCCTGCTGCCATGATGACATCACTGTCATAGCCCGGCATAGCCCATGGCTCAGGGGTCACATAGCTGTCTACAGGTGCTGCTGCCTGAATGCCCTCGCAGAAGGCTATCATGGCATCGCGGTTATTGAACTCTACAGCCTGTATGATATCGTGGCGGCTTTCAGTACCGTCAGGAACCACCTTAAAACCAAGCTTTTCATAGATTTTTGCGGCAAAGATTGCTCCCTTTAATGCTCCGCTTACGACAGTCGGTGCAAGGAAAAAGCCCTGATAAAATGACTGGATGACTCCGAGTGAGGCTCCAACCTCCTTGCCAAGTCCCGGAGATGTGAGACGGTATGCGGCATTTTCAACACATTCCTTTTTGCCGACAATATAGCCTCCGATTGGTGCAAGTCCGCCTCCCGGATTTTTGATCAGTGAGCCAACCATCATGTCTGCTCCAACCTGGATAGGCTCTGTATCCTCGACAAACTCACCGTAGCAGTTATCGACCATACAGATCACATCAGGCTTTATGCTCTTTACAAAGGCAATGAGCTCGCCTATTCTTTTGACCGAAAGTGTAGGTCTTGTAGCATAGCCCTTAGAGCGCTGGATGGTGACAAGCTTCGTTTTTTCATTGATGGCTTTCTTTATTCCGTCATAGTCAAACTCACCGTCAGGCAGTAAATCAACCTGCGCATATGTGATGCCGTACTCAGCAAGTGAGCCCTTTGAAGGGCGTATGCCTATTACCTCTTCAAGTGTATCGTAAGGCTTTCCGACAGGGCTTAAAAGCTCATCGCCCGGACGCAGGTTTGACATGAGTGCAAGTGCAAGTGCATGTGTACCGCAGGTAATCTGAGGCCTCACAAGTGCATCTTCTGCGCCAAAACAGTCTGCGTACACTTTCTCAAGTGTATCCCTTCCGAGGTCATTGTAGCCGTAGCCGCTTGATGCCTGGAAGCACTCTGCGCTCACCTTGTTTTTCTGCATGGCGGCTATGACCTTAAGCTGATTATACTCAGCATTTGTGTCTATTTTGTCAAAACGCTCCTTAAGCTCCTTTTCTACAGAGGTTCCGAAATCCAAAACCTCCTTTGATATTCCAAGTGTCTCATACTGCCTGTAAATGGCTTCATTGGTATCTAACAAATTATAATCCTCTTTTCTGCTAAAATTTCTTGTATTTTATTTAATATTTTATTATCATCATATGAATATTCATTTTTTTCTATCCATATGGTATCTTTTTCTCTCCTAAACCAGGTTAGCTGTCTCTTTGCAAAACGCCTTGACTCAAGCTTTACCTTGTCCACAGCCTCATCAAGTGAATATTCTCCATCAAGATATGCAAGGATTTCCTTATATCCTATGCCCTTCATAGATACCATATCGCTTGTACAGCCCATTGCCTTTAGCTTTTTCACCTCATCGACAAGTCCGTTTGAAACCATGATATCAACTCTCTTATCTATCCTCTCATAGAGTCTTTGTCTTACATCATCCAGTACAAAATAGGCAAAGCTGTATGGAGACTGCTTGGCTCTTTCTGTCTCATTGTGCTTTGAAATCGGCTCATGGCAGGTGTGATAGTATTCAATTGCCCTGATGACGCGCTTTACGTTATTCTCATGGATGCTCTTGTAGGATGCAGGGTCGATATCCTTAAGCTTTTCATGCAGTGCATGGTTTCCGTGCTCGTTTGCAAAGTCGTAAAGGCTCTTTCTGTACGACTCATCCACATCCTGCTTTGTGAAATCAATGTCATACAAAAGTGCCTGTATATAAAAGCCGGTGCCGCCGACAACTATAGGTATCTTTCCTGCTTCGTATATCTCATTAAGTGCTTTTTTGGCCATATCCTTAAAGATAAATACATTGAACTCGTCAGAGGGCTCAAGTTCATCTATCAGATAGTGCTTTATGCCGTCCATCTCATCGACTGTAACCTTCGCAGAGCCTATATCCATGTATTTGTATACCTGCATGGAATCCGCGGATATTATAGCACCATTTATTTTTTTTGCAAGCTCAATCGATAGAGCTGTCTTTCCTACTGCTGTCGGTCCTGTCAGGACAATCATCGGTTTTTGTGTCATATTGCACCTCAGTCCAAATGTGTATGTTGTCATACGATACGTTTGAATTTCTTTTCTATCTCATATTTGCTCATAGAGATGATGGTTGGTCTGCCGTGTGGGCAGTTGTAAGGATTGTCGAGTGACAAAAGCTCATCTATCAGCTTATTTATCTCAGGAAGAGTAAGCTTGTCATTGCCCTTGACTGCTGCCTTGCACGACATGGATGCGACCTTTTCCGTGATGATATCAGGAGTCTGTCTGCCTGTCGAATTGGAAAAATCATCGAGCATCTCTATAAACAGATCCTTCATATCTATGTTAAACAAATTATCCGGAATTGCACTGATCATGTATTCCTTGCCGCCAAAATGCTCCACCTCATAGCCAAACTGTTCTATCTGCGGCCTGTATTTCTCAAGCATCTCACATTCCCTGGCATCAAGTGTCATGACAATCGGAGGGCTTATGCGCTGTGATGTGAAATCCTTATTGGCAAGTCTTGCCATCGTTTTTTCATACAGCACCTTCTCATGAGCTGCATGCTGGTCTATGATATAAAGCTTGTCCTCAAACTCTATTAACCAGTATGTCTTAAAGAGCTGGCCTATGATGGAAAACTGCTTCTTGGCGCTTTCTGTAAGAAAAACCTTGTCGTAATCGCCGAGTGTCTGCTGGGTAGCTGTGACAATCTGTGCAGTTTCGTAGGATGCAGATGTCTCAGGCTTTGATTTTCCTGAATTGTTTGTATGAGCAATAAGCGCAGATGCAGATACAGATGCAGATGATTTTGCAGTCTGCAGCTTTGATGTGTTATCTGTGAGTTGCTCATTAACAGCAGGCGCTTTTGCAGCAGGTTCTATTGCTGAGTAATCTTTTACTGCTGACGTCACGCTCTGTCCATACACGCTCCTTGATTCCGCTGCCCTCACCTCATTGATACGCCTCTTCTCAAACGGCTCCGGTATTGGCTCCTTATACTCATGCACTATCTTTTTAGGCGCCGGCGTACTGTCTACAGGCACCTCGGGAATCATCTCCTTGTGGGATAGAATTGCATATATTGTGTCACACAATTCGACATATATCTCGTTGTTGTTGTCGAACCTAAGCTCCATCTTGGTCGGATGTACGTTGACATCCAGCTCACTGAAAAATGTGAAGTAAAGCACTGTAAACGGATACTGATGCTGCATTAGAAAGCTCTTGTAGGCCTCCTCGATAGCACGTGACAATATATTGCTCTTTACATATCTGCCATTTATGAAATAATTCTCATAATTTCTGTTGCCCCTTGTGATAACAGGTTTTCCTATAAATCCCTCCACCTTAAAGTATTCGCATTCATGCTTCACCTCAAGCAGTGATGACGATATTTCGCGTCCGAATATATGGTATATGATATCCTTTCTGTTGCCGTTTCCTGAGGTGTGAAGCTTTGTCTGGTTATTGTTTATGAACTTAAACGATATATCAGGATGCGAAAGCGCAAGCTTTTCAACCATATCGCTTATATAGCTGCCCTCTGTCTGTGCTGTCTTTAAAAACTTGCGTCTTGCCGGAACATTATAAAACAAATCCTTTACTATGAAGGTAGTACCGTCCGGAGCACCGATTTCCTCGTTGGAAAGCTCCTTCGAGCCCTCAATCACATATCTGGTGCCGGTGAGCTCATCGTATGTCTTTGTGATAAGCTCAACGCGGGCAACTGCCGAGATGCTTGACAGCGCCTCACCTCTGAAGCCGAGAGACTTTACAGTAAGTAAATCCTCTGCCGAGCGGATTTTGCTCGTGCTGTGACGGTAAAATGCAACTGCAACCTGGTCTCTTTCAATTCCGCAGCCGTTGTCGGTGATACGGATGAATGAGATTCCGCCCTCCTTTATCTCGACAGTGATGGCTGTGGAGCCTGCATCTATGGCATTTTCCACCAGCTCCTTTACCACGGAGCACGGACGCTCAACAACCTCTCCTGCAGCTATTTTATCTATTGTTTCCTGATTTAATATGGCAATATTTGGCATTTTAATCCTTTCTACCAGCGGTTTTTAACCTTGTTCTGGAGCTGATACAGCTTGTTTAACGCATCAAGTGGTGTCATGTTGCCTATGTCTATGCTTCGAAGCTCGTCAATTATATCATCATCCTTCACTGTGTCGAAAAGTGAAATCTGTGTCATATCAACCTCGTCAAGATGCTCCTTTTTATGCTTGTGACCATTGTCAACGGATATGCTTTTTACAGTATCTGTGATATCATTTGCAAGAAGCTGTTCTGCGATTTCCTTGGCACGCTCTATGACTGAATCAGGCAGCCCTGCAAGCTTTGCTACCTGTATGCCGTAGCTTCTGTCAGCTCCGCCCTTTACGATTTTTCTTAAGAAAACTATATCATCGCCCTTTTCCTTTACAGCGATGCAATAGTTATTTACACTGTCAAGCTTGCCCTCAAGCTCGGTGAGCTCGTGATAATGGGTTGCAAAAAGCGTCTTTGCTCCGAGGAGCTTTGGATTACTTATATGCTCTACAACTGCCCAGGCGATGCTTAGTCCGTCAAATGTACTCGTGCCTCGTCCAATCTCATCGAGAATGAGCAGGGATTTTGCGGTTGCATTTCTTAATATATTTGCCACCTCGTTCATCTCAACCATAAATGTACTCTGGCCGCTTGCAAGGTCGTCAGATGCGCCGACTCGTGTGAAGATACGGTCTACAATACCGATATTTGCAGTTTGTGCAGGTACAAAGCTTCCAATCTGTGCCATGAGAACGATAAGTGCTGTCTGTCTCATGTAGGTGGATTTACCGGCCATGTTTGGTCCAGTGATGATTGAGATTCTGTTTTTGTGCTGATCCAGATATGTATCGTTTTCTATAAACATGTCATTTGTAATCATTTTTTCAACTACAGGATGACGTCCGTTTTTTATGTCTATTATTCCGCTTTCATTTATCTTTGGCTTGCAGTAATTATTCTGGCTGGCAACAAGCGCAAGCGAAGCAAAAACATCAATCTGTGCTATAGCTCTGGCTGTTTTCTGAATCCTCGAAACATTGCAGGAAATCTGTTTTCTTACATCACGAAACAGCTCATACTCAAGTGATGTGAGCCTGTCTTCAGCTCCAAGAATGGTATCCTCAAGCTCTTTAAGCTCCGGTGTTATGTAGCGCTCTGCATTGGTGAGTGTCTGCTTTCTCACGTAATAATCCGGAACCATATCCTTGAAAGAGTTTGTGACCTCAAGGTAATATCCAAATACCTTGTTATACTTGATTCTTAAGTTTTTGATGCCTGTTTTTTCACGTTCACCGGCTTCAAGCTCTGCAAGCCATGTCTTTCCCTTGGTTTTTGCGTCTCGAAGACGGTCAACCTCCTCGTTGTAGCCAGCTTTTATGATATCTCCATCGCGCTGTGAGATAGGCGGCTCATCCTCAATGGATGAAAGTAAAAGCTCATATATATCCTTAAGCTCGTCGAACTCTTCATTAATCTCATCGGTAAGCTCACACGGTATGTCTGAAAGCTGCTGCTTTATTGGAGGAAGCATTTTTAATGAATCCCTGAATGCAATAAGGTCGCGCGGATTGGCTGACTGGTAGGTGATTCTTGTGATGAGACGCTCAAGGTCATAAATAGGATTAAGGTATTCCCTGATCTCGTCTCTTGTTATTTCGTTTGCATTAAGTGCTTCGATAAGCTTCTGGCGCTTTATTATCTCTGCCTTTTCGATGAGAGGCTGCTCGACATAGGTGCGAAGCAGTCTTGCTCCCATAGCCGTGCGTGTCTTGTCGAGTACCCAAAGCAGTGAGCCTCTCTTTTGCTTTTCTCGAAGTGTCTCAACCAGCTCCAAATTACGTCTTGATGAGCTGTCTATTATCATATATTTGCCTATTGAGTACGGATGAATCTCAAGTATATTGTCGAGCGAGTTCATCTGCGTCTCATAAAGGTACTTTAACAGGGCGCCGGCAGCTATGACTCCACTCTCATAATCCTCAAGGCCCAGAGCATTTATTGTCTGTACGTGGAAATGTGAAAGCAGTGTCTCATTTGCAAGACCATCAGAAAAATACCATGAGTCGAGTGCTGAAACAGTAATTGACAGTCTGTTTTTCATATCGTCAACATCTATTCCGCTCATGTAGAAGGCTTCATTACATATGATTTCCGATGGATTAAATCTGCTCACCTCATCTAACAGCTTTCTTTCCGTATCCACCTCTGTCGTAAAAAAATCACCTGTTGTGACATCACAGGTTGCTATGCCGTATTTGTCCTCAGTGTATACAATCGACATTATGTAATTGTTTTTTGCCTCATCTAAAGAAGCCATATCAGTGTTTGTGCCGGGTGTCACAACACGGATTACCTCTCGCTTTACGATTCCCTTTGCCTGCTTTGGATCCTCCATCTGCTCACAGATAGCTACCTTGTGACCGTTTGATACGAGTCTGTTGATATATGAGTCTGCCGCGTGAAATGGTACTCCACACATAGGAGCTCTTTCTTCAAGTCCACAGTTTTTGCCTGTGAGTGTAAGCTCAAGCTCCTTTGAAACCATTATCGCATCATCAAAAAACATCTCATAGAAGTCTCCTAAGCGATAAAATAAAATACAATCCTTATATTGTTCTTTTGTCTGCAGATAATGCTGCATCATTGGTGATACTTCTGCCACGAATATTTCCTCTCTTTATGTGTATAAATATTATTCATTTGTATAAATATTATTTAAAATCCGGCCTATATTTTTTAATAATTGCTTCTGCGACCTTTATGCCGTCGATTGCCGCAGATGTAATGCCTCCCGCATAGCCTGCGCCCTCTCCGCAAGGGTATACACCCGAGATATTGCTCTCAAAGGATTCATCTCTTTTTATGCGAAGCGGAGAAGATGTGCGTGTCTCCATACCGGACAAAATTGCATCTTTTCTGTCAAAACCATGTATCAGATGACCAAAATGTTCCATTCCAAGCTTGAACGACTGCTCCATGTCAGCGTTCATCAGTCCATTCAGCTTTGCAAAGACGGTGTTTCCCTTTGTACAGGAGCTAAAATCACCGTATGCTGTTGTTAATCTGTCATCACAGAAATCACCGAAAAGCTGCTGTGGTATTAAACCATTGCCTCGCTTATAATTTTCTGTTTCAAGCTTTTCTTGATATCTCACTCCGGCAAGGGCATCATCTGCTCCGAAATCCTTCGGTGAAACAGATACTATGATGGCACTGTTCGCATTTTTGCTGTTTCTGTCGTGATAGCTCATACCGTTAACCACTGTGTGATTTTCGGTTGACGATGAGTTGACCACATATCCTCCCGGACACATGCAGAATGAATAGACTCCTCTGCCATTCGGAAAATTGGATGTGACCTTGTATGGGCTTGGCGGAAGTATGATTTTCTTTTGAATACCGTACTGTGATTCATCTATCATGCGCTGCGGATGCTCCACGCGAAAGCCGACTGCAAAGCTCTTGCACTCCATATCAAAGCCTTTGTTGTAAAGCATATCAAATGTATCTCTGGCGCTGTGTCCGAGTGCCAGAACGCATACATCTGTCTTTATCTCACTATTATTGTTACTGTCAGAATCCGTGTAAACACTTAATAGCTTTTTGGAAACTATGTCAAGATTGTTTACACAGGTGTCAAATACAAATGTAACCCCTTTGTCAACCAAAAACTCACGCATGTTGACAATTACTTCTGAAAGCACATCAGTACCAATATGTGGCTTGTTGTCATAAAGTATGGACGTATCTGCCCCAAATCGCACAAATGTCTCAAGCACAAGACGATTTCTGCCCGAAGGATCCTTTACGGATGTATTCAGCTTGCCGTCTGAAAAGGTTCCGGCACCGCCCTCACCAAACTGTACATTGCTTTTGGGATTAAGTATGCCGCTCTCCCAGAATTTTTGTACATCGCAGGTTCTTTTCTCAACCCGGCTGCCACGCTCGATAACTATCGGGCGAAAACCTGCCTCTGCCAATATATATGCACAAAACAGGCCGGCAGGACCTGCCCCTGCAATAACAGGGCGCCTGTCAAGCGATATATTTCCGTGCGCAGGTATCCGGTACTCTTTTTCTTTGTAAATGAGCACAGATGAACTGTTTGCTCTTTTGACAATTGCCGCTTCGCTATTTTTTGTATCATCTAGCTCTACAGCAACTGAATATGTATAGAACAGCTCAGGCTTTTTACGCGCGTCAAGTGATTTCTTTAGTATCCGGTATGTAAAGCCTGTCTTGGCATTGAGCTTAAGCATTTTTATTATTTTCTTTTTTAATGCCTCATCACTGTGCGTGACGGGGAGCTTTATCTGGTTAATTTTAATCATTTACTGCATTTCTCCTGCTATATATCCACTTGTCCATGCCCACTGCAGATTGTAGCCACCGCATATGCCGTCCACATCAAGCAACTCGCCGCAAAAGTAAAGCCCCGGATGGATTTTGGACTCCAATGTGCGTACATCTATTTCCTTTGTATATATGCCGCCTGCACACACCTGTGCAAATTCGGCTCCTCTTGGCTTTTTTACCGAAACGGCTGTATGCTTTATTGAGCGGGTGAGACTTTTACAATCATCATCTGTCAACAGCCTTCCCTTTTTGTCAGGAGATACACCTGATTTGTGTATCAGCTCAAGAAGAAGCTTATTGTTTAAAAGTCCGTTAAGCATCTCATTTAACGAGCGGTTGTCTGTCGTTGTAATGCTTCTGTCCTTTATGTATCCATTAAGCTCATCATCACTAAAAGCCGGCAAAAAGTCAATTATCACCTCGACCCTTTGACCTTTATCGAGGGCTCTTGACATAAGACTTGAAATCTGAAAAACCGGGATGCCTGAGATGCCATAGTCAGCTAACTGCAGCTCCCCTGTATTTTGCTCTGTCATTTGACCGTCTATCACGGAAGCGACAGTGGCATCGCACCTGACACCTGTGATTTTTTTGAAATTTAGGCCATCACAGCTAAAGCCGCAAAGCGCTGGTAATGGCTTTTGGATATGGTGTCCGAGAGCTTCTATCTGTCGAAACAGGCTTCCGTCACTTCCAAGCTTTGGGGAAGCCGTAAGGCCACACGCTATAATAAGCCTTTTGGACTTAAAGCTGCCCTTGTCTGTTTGGATGCAATAAACGGTCCGGTCATCTGTATTCTTATTAGTTGCCGGATTAGCAGCAGAATTTGTGTCTTTAGTCGTAATCCCTGCAGCCTTGATTTCTGTAATACTTATGCCTGTTTTCACATCCACATGAAGCCTCATAAGTTCCATGCGAAAGGCTGCCACAACAGATGCAGCCTGTCTTGAATTTGGATAAATGTAGCCTGCATTGTCATATGCAGGTATTCCAAGTTCTTTAAAAAAACGTATTGTGTCTGCATAATTAAATTGCGACAACCCGTTTTTAATCAGCGCTTTACTGCCGTGAAACTTATTTACAGACATATCAGTGTTTGTGAAATTACATCTGCCGTTTCCGGTTGCAAGTATTTTCTTTCCTATATCATCCTTGTGCTCTAAAAGTGCCACACGTGCTCCCTTTGATGCAGCAGCTGCTGCCGCCATCAGCCCGGATGCACCGGCACCTATTATAATTACATCGTACATATTCTTTCCCCTAACTGATTTATTTTAACATTAACTTGAATAGCTTTCAAGAAAATCGTACAAATCAGTTTCGTTAAAAAAGTAGAGTCCATTTGTAACCTTATTTTTTGCTTCATCTGGCAGTTCTTCAAAATACACGCCTGTGTCAAAGTATTTTTCACTTGCAGTGCCATTGTATACAGACAGCATTCCGGAGTCATTTTTGATGCAGTATTTTGCATTCTTAGCCTCATTTGATGTCAGAAGGCTTTCTTTTTCATTTTTTTCTTCTTTATCATTTTCATTGCTTTGTGCAATTATCGCAGCCTTGTCTGCTGCTCTTTGCGTATTGATTTTTTCTATCATAACAAGTGCAAGAAGAATTACAACAATAGTTAAAAAACAGATACTGATTTTGCTTTTCATATTATCACCTCAAAATCAGTATCTGTAAATTTTTGTTATTTATTCAATTTTATAATAAATGACATTTTTTTGCCACTTTTATGATAAGTGTGCCCTTTGGAAAATGTCTAAGCTCATCCTCAGTCAGTCCCTTGAGTAAAAGCAGCGCCACAGCATATGAGATAACCGCAATGATTGCAGCAAGAATGAAGGCGATAATCTCAATATGACAGGCATTGTAAAGTATAAAGTATACTATATACGAAATAACTCCCATTATGAGCGAGCTGATGGCCGGTATGATAAAGGTCTTTTTTATTTCCTGCTTAAAGCCGCTGTACTTCTTTAAAGCCATGCTGTTCATAAAGCACATGAGCAATGCAAAAAACGTATTGGCAAGCACAACTGCATGTATATTGAGCCTGAATATGAGCATAAGCAGTATGAGTACTATGACATGCGCTACAATCGATATCGCAGCGTTGATTACCGGAACTTTGAGCCTGTCAATGCCCTGCAGCAGTCCGTTGGACAGAGTGGAAAGAGAGTAAAATACTACCGCAACCGCACCGACATACATCATAAGTGATGCCTCAGCATTTGTTGCACGGGTGCTTGAGAACAGTATATTAAATATTGGCAGTCCAAACACGGCAAGCCCTACTGCACATGGGAATGCGACAACCATGATAAAGCGTGTGGAAAGATTAATCTGTCCTCTCACTGCTTCCATATCGTCCCTGTGATATGCGCCTGTAAGCACCGGCACGAAGGATGCTGCCATAGCTGATGCTATGGATATAGGCACATTGATTAAAAGCTTGTACTTTCCGGTGTATACACCCCACCATACGTCTATATCATTCTGAGTGTATCCCTGAAGCAGTGCAACCTGCTTGAAAATACCCTGGTCGATAATACCACTGATATTGTATATAGTAGTACTTAAAAGCACAGGAATAACCGTGATTACAAGAATCTTCATTGTGTAGCCAAATGAGCTCACCCTGACATTTCGTTCTCTTTTCATCTGCCTCTTAAACACCTTCATATAGATGGCAAAGATAAATACTACAAATAAAAGAGCCGCTACAGAGCCAAGCACTGTTCCAAGTGTACCGCCGGCTGCACCATATGCTGCGGCATAGTGTTCCTTGTCACCAAGCACTGCACCAATCCTTGTACCTGTACGGTATAGCACATATGCAGCCCATACACTGACTATGGCATTTACTATCTGCTCTATTATCTGTGAGACGGCACTCGGCATCATAGTACCCAGTCCCTGGAAAAAGCCTCTGATGACGCCGAGCACTGCAACTACCAAAAGCCCCGGAGCCAGTACTCTTAAAGCAAAAATACTGTATGGTGTGTTAAGAAGCGTTGTTGCAAAAAAATTGCCACCAAAAAACAGTATGAGTGCCACCGTTGTTCCACTGATGGTTGCAAAAAGCAGAGCGCACTTAAGTATCTGATAGGTCGCAGTCCGCCTCTTTTTTGCCATCTGGGCTGAAACCATCTTTGATACGGCAAGTGGTAAGCTGTATGATGATATAATAAGCATGACATTATATATTTCAAAGGCTGTGGAATAATAGCCGATTCCGATATCGCCCAATATACGCTGCATCGGAATACGATATATGAGTCCTATTATTCTGCTTATTATAGATGCTACGGCAAGTATGGAGCCCTGTACTAAGGCATTACTTGCCCCATTGTTTTTTTTAGACATTTATAAAATCCTCTGTTTCAATTGATAACCAGCTTAAATATTAGCGTGTTATACCTAAAGCGTCAAGTATTTTTCTCTGGTGCTCTTCCATTACGGCTGCCTCATCAGCCTCCATGTGGTCATATCCGAACAGATGAAGCATGCTGTGTATAATCAGAAAGGCAAACTCTCTTTTTTCGCTGTGTCCGTATTCTAATGCCTGCTCCTTTACTTTGTCGACGGATATGATAATGTCGCCTAGCATGACCTCTCCTGTATCAGGATTGAAATCATCCTCATTCTCATCTGAAAGGAAAGAAAAATCTCCGGGTGTTTCATATGAAAGCATCGGAAAAGATAATACATCTGTAGGCCTGTCTATCTGTCTGTACTCCTTATTGATGGCATGTATCCCTTTATTGTCTGTCAGTGTCAAATTAACCTCCGCCTCATACGGAAAGCTCTCCTGCTCAAGTGAAGCAGAAACAACAGCTTCTGCGACCTTTTCATAATCAAAATTAAAATTGCATTCTACTTCTTTTTCGATAAAAAAACTCATTTAAGCAGCTCCTCCTTTGTAAGATAGTCTCGTATTTTTAAAAAGTGATTCATGGAAAGCCCTGATTCATCATACATTCCTGAGCTTGACAGCTCATTTAATGTCTGGATAATAAGTATCTCGTGATTCCATTCACTGTCTGCCACATCGTTTTTGATATGATCAAGCCTTACTATTAAAGCATCGACCATATGGATGAGTGCGGATTCAGGGGTCTGTGGATGTCTTAGCTTGCCATAGTACTCATAGAGTATATTGGTCAGCTTTTCAGGAAAATGCATGGCTAATGCCTGTTCCACTCCTTCCATGACGCTTTTATGCTTCTGCCACTGCCCTATGCGGTAATAAAAGCCTCCTGCTGCACATAGCGCTGTATCCAGTCCTGCAGCCTTTGCAGCCTTTATGGCAATCGTCGATACGAAATTGCCATGATTGTATTCAGAGAAATTGTGCTTTTTAAGCTGCTTTACAGCAGGAAAATCCTCCTCTATTATTGCTATAAGCCTGTCATTTGTTTCATCAGCGCTAAGTGGCTTAAATACCCTGGCACAAATGATGCCGATAAGCGAAACAATCATGCCGCTTACAGCTCCGGCAATAATAACGGAAACAGAAAACTCCTTTGTTGACATATAATAGAATATGCCCGGTGTCACAATGCTCATACTGATTATGATCAGATATATACATATCTGAAGCTTGTCCTCCTTTAGCATCTTTGCAAGGATAGCACCTGTGATTACAAGAAGCAGCTCGCATACGAGCTCAAAGCAGTCGCCGGATACAGTGATTGAAAGCAATATACAAAAATAAGTACCGCTTATAAATGCCAGAAACTCATTGCCAATCAGACAAAGCAATATAGGAAAAATCATCACCGGCCTGCTGTACAGTGGCATAAAACCGCTTATGATACACACTATAGAACCTGTCTCTTATACACATCTCCGAGCCCACGAGACGGACTCCTATCT
>ENA-OXVV01000121-OXVV01000121.1-human-gut-metagenome-genome-assembly--contig:-NODE-121-length-24208-cov-14.0511_pt1 | contig 24208 bp, 16 predicted proteins | sample MGYA00249252_ERZ652700 | MGnify/ENA primary metagenome ERZ652700 (study PRJEB26925, sample SAMN05826669) | human gut metagenome | biome: ENVO:2100002; feature: ENVO:00000062; material: ENVO:00002003... | reverse complement strand
CTTCTAGCTTCGTCGGCAGCGTCAGATGTGTATAAGAGACAGTATATGTACAATGCGGGTATAATATAAATAAAAGATAATTATTCAGAACTACTGATAACAAAGCAGATATTGAGAATTTGTGTTTGGGATGAATAGTTATAATAAAAAGCAACTATTTGAATTATAGTTTAAGAAAGAGAGGAACGTACATGAGCAATAAAACTAGCGCAGTTGTTAAGACAAACCCAAGAAAGGCTGTAATGATCGGATGTGGATTCGTTGGTTCGGCATCAGTTTTTGCACTTATGCAGAGCGGTCTTTTTTCTGAGATAGTTCTCATTGACGCTGATAAGGACAAGGCTGAGGGAGAGGCGATGGATATAAGCCACGGTATTCCTTTTGCCAGACCTATGAAGATATATGCAGGTGGTTATGATGATGTGGCAGATGCTGCTATCATTGTTGTTTCTGCAGGTGCAGGCCAAAAGCCGGGCGAGACAAGACTTGATCTGGTAAATAAAAATGTTGCAATCTTCAAGAGCATCATTCCGGAGATTGCAAAGAGAAATTTCGGTGGAATCTTACTTATCGTTGCAAATCCTGTAGATATTTTAACACAGGTGGCACAGAAGCTTTCAGGACTTCCTGAGGAGCGTGTCATCGGTTCAGGTACCGTGCTTGACAGTGCAAGACTTAAGTACGCGCTTGGAGAGCATCTTGAGGTGGACAGCCGAAGCGTACATGCATTTATAGTAGGTGAGCATGGAGACAGTGAGGTGGTTGCATGGTCATCAGCCAATGTTTCCGGAGTGGAGCTTCACAAGATGTGCGAGATGAGAGGTCACTACAAGCACAAGGAGAATACAGAGGAAATCGCTGCAAACGTAAAGAACAGTGCTTACGAGATAATCAACCGAAAGCATGCGACATATTATGGTATCGCTATGTCGGTCAGACGTATCTGCGAGGTAATTATGCGTGATGAGAAGTCTATTCTTCCTGTTTCACACATGATGCACGGACAGTACGGCATCGACGGTGTGGTTCTCTCAATGCCTGCAATCGTTGGAGCAGACGGAGTGGAGAGCGATATCCCAATCGAGTTAAGCGGTGAGGAAGCTTTAAAGCTCAAGGAGTCTGCTGATGCACTTAAGAGCATACTTGACGGGCTTGAGCTGTAAATATCAGGCTCTTAATATTAATTTTGTAATATTAAACTTATATAAAATACTATAAATTCAGTAGGGTTTGGGGTATAATGATAACTGTCGGGCTGCATATATTATGTGCTCGGCGGTTATTTGATTTTATGGCAGATAATTATTTAGAATTACCGGGAAAAAGGAGTATATATAATGAGCGAAAGAAAACAAATCCATCAGGAGTTTCTGACAGGCGAAAGAGCCCTGTTTGCAAGCAACGACCTGGATATATATGATACAATTTTTGATGACGGAGAGTCACCTCTTAAGGAGAGCCATGGCATTAGCCTGACAGGCTGTTTTTTTAGATGGAAATATCCGCTATGGTACTGTAGTGACATAGCTGTAAAGGACTGTACATGGTTTGACATGGCGCGTGCGGGTGTCTGGTATACAGACAATATCTCTGTTACTGATTCAATAGTTGAGGCACCTAAGAACTTCAGGCGATGCAATAACCTAAAGCTTAAAAATGTGACATTTCCAAATGCCCAGGAGACCCTCTGGAGCTGTGATCATGTCGATATCGAGAATGTTTCGGCAAAGGGAGATTATTTTGGCATGAATACAAATAATCTTATCATGAAGAATTTCCAGCTGGTCGGCAACTATTCGTTTGACGGTTCAAGGAATGTAGAGGTGCACGATTCAAAGCTTATCTCAAAGGATGCCTTCTGGAATACGGAAAATGTCACAGTCTATGATTCATTTATTACAGGTGAATACCTTGGCTGGAACGCAAAGAATCTGACACTTATAAACTGCACAATCGAGAGCTTGCAGGGGCTTTGCTACATCGACAACCTTGTTATGAAAAACTGTAAGCTCATAAACACTACATTGGCATTTGAGTATTCTTCGGTAGATGCAGAGATTTGCAGTAAGGTGGACAGTGTTTTAAATCCGACAAGCGGAGTGATAAGGGCAAAGGAGATTGGCACACTGACTATCGAAAAGGACAGAGTTGACCCATCAAAGACTAAGATAATATGTGAGGGAAAATAATCTATGTATGATTTTGACACCGTTGTAGACAGAAGAAATACAGGCTCACTAAAGTGGGATGTGGCAAAAAATGAGCTCCCGATGTGGGTAGCAGATATGGATTTTAAGACAGCGCCCCAGATAATAGATGCAATATCAGAGCGTGTTTCTCACGGAGTGTTTGGCTATTCCATCATTCCGGATGAGTGGAATGATGCGTATATTTCGTGGTGGGACAGACGCCATGGGCTTAAAATCGAAAGAGACAACCTGATTTTTTGCACAGGGGTAGTACCGGCCATATCATCTACAGTGCGAAAGCTCACAACACCCGGTGAAAATGTGCTTATCATGACACCGGTATACAATATATTTTTTAATTCCATATTTAATAACGGCGTAAATGTGCAGGAAAGCCCGCTTGGATACGAAAACGGCAGATATTTTGTGGACTATGACAGGTTGGAGCATGACCTTTCCAATCCACAGACCTCGCTTATGATATTTTGCAACCCTCACAATCCGTGCGGTATCATCTGGACAAAGGATGAGCTTGCGAAAATAGGTGCACTCTGCAGGAAGTACAATGTGACGGTCATATCAGACGAGATACACTGCGACATCACAGCACCGGGAAAATCATACGTGCCGTTTGCGGCAGCATCAGAGGACTGCGCTGATATAAGCATCACCTGTATTGCTCCGACCAAGTGCTTTAATATGGCAGGCTTACAGACTGCGGCAGTGATGGTGCCAAATAAATTTTTGCGTCACAAGGTATGGCGCGCATTAAATACAGACGAGGTGGCGGAGCCAAACGCATTTGCCATCACTGCAGCAGTTGCAGCGTTCACAAAGGGTGAGCCGTGGCTTGAGGAGCTCAGAAAATATCTCTGGGAAAACCGCAAAACAGTCTGTGACTTCGTGGCAGAAAACCTGCCGCAGATACACATAGTGGATGCCGATGCGACATACCTCATGTGGCTTGACTGCAGTGCACTCACAGATGATTCTGTGGCATTTACGCAGATGATTCGCGAAAAAACAGGACTTTATCTGTCGGAGGGAGCTGAGTTTGGAGGCAATGGACGCTACTTTGTGAGATTGAATATCGCATGCCCCGGGGCAGTGCTTATGGAAGGTCTGGAAAGGTTAAAAAGAGCTCTCGTTTAAGCTGAATATGTACATTTTTTAAAATAAATAAGACCGGTGATCGGCCGGTCTTATTTGATATAATTAAACATTTATGGCATACAAGATTTAGAAATATATCATGCATACGTTTGTTTTCTGATTCGATAGTTAGTATACACTAACGCGAATTAGAAGTCAATAACAAATATGGGATTTTGATATTTTTTTGGATTTTTATAAATCACGTACAAATCAAAAGAAAAGTTTTGCAAACAATAAAATGTATGTTATAATAATATAACTGAATTAAAACGAACGAAAATAAACTCACGGGGGTATTCGAAATGCGAAACAATGAATCATCAGAAAACTATTTAGAGACCATACTTATTCTCAGCAAGAAGCTTCCTGTGGTACGCTCAGTTGATATAGCAAATGAGCTTGGATATAAGAAATCCAGCGTGAGTATAGCCATGAAAAACCTTAGAGAGAAGAACAATATCACAGTTAGTGATGCAGGATTTATCACACTCACAGATTCAGGAAGACAGATAGCAGAGATGATATACGAAAGACATGAGCTTTTGTCAGAGTGTCTTGAGAAGCTTGGCGTAGATAAGGAGATTGCAGCAGAGGACGCATGCCGTATAGAGCATGTCATCAGTCCTGAGAGCTTTGAAGCAATCAAGAAGCATATACATAAGAGCTGATATATGAAACCAGTACCGCATGGTACTGGTTTTTTAGTGTATCGTTTTTCTTGTATATATGAGAAAAATCATCTATAATAGTGAAGCTGTAATCGGCGACATAAAATCTGAAAGGGGAAAAGATGAAACAGATATTAAAATATTTGAAGGAGTACAAAAAGGAATGCATCTGTGCTCCGTTATTTAAGCTGCTGGAAGCATCATTTGAGCTTATAGTACCGCTTGTCATGGCGGCAATCATTGATAACGGAATTACGGCTTCGGACAAGCCATATATATGGAAGATGGGAGGTGTGCTGGTGCTGCTTGCGGCAGTTGGTCTGGTAAGTTCGGTCACAGCACAGTATTTTGCGGCAAAGGCGGCAGTCGGTTTTTCCACAAAGCTTCGCCATATATTGTTTGAAAAGATAGAGTCACTGTCATTCTCAAAGATGGATACAGTGGGCACATCGACACTTATCACGAGGATGACAAGCGATATAAACCAGGTGCAGTCAGGAGTCAATCTGGTGCTTCGACTCTTCCTTCGCTCGCCATTTATTGTATTCGGAGCTATGGCGATGGCTTTTACAGTAAATGTAAGAGCGGCAATGGTTTTTGTAGTTACCATACCTCTGCTTTCAATAGTGGTATTCTCAGTTATGGCTGCAAGCCTTCCGCTTTACAAAAAGGTGCAGAGCTCTCTTGACACAGTGCTTTCACATACCAGGGAGAATTTAGAGGGAACCAGGGTTATAAGAGCTTTCAATAAGCAAAATGATGAGATTGACAGCTTCAAAAGGGACAACGAGCTTTTAACCAATATGCAGCAGGTTGTAGGACGAATCTCAGCACTCACCAATCCTCTGACATTTATCATTATAAATATCGCAACAATCGCTGTTATCGTATCAGGCGGCAAGCAGGTATACGCAGGAATCCTCACACAGGGTGAGGTTGTGGCACTTGTAAACTACATGTCACAGATACTTGTCGAGTTGATAAAGCTTGCAAACCTCATCGTACAGGTGACCAAGGCAGTGGCGTGCGGTAATCGTATAGCGGATGTGCTTTCTATTCCATCAAAGCTTCCTGAGAAAAATCCTAAGCTCATTGGTGCAAAGGATGGCGCACCTGAGGTTGAGTTTGACCATGTCTGCATGACCTATGAGGGAGCGGCCGATGAGACACTCACAGATATAAGCTTTACAGTGCAAAAGGGGCAGACAATCGGAATCATCGGTGGTACAGGTTCAGGAAAATCAAGCCTTGTAAACCTTATCCCGAGGTTTTATGATGCCACAAAGGGTACTATAAGGATTCAGGGAAATGATATAAATGACTACGATGCAGTGCAGCTTCGAGACAAAATCGGTGTTGTAATGCAAAAGGCAGTGCTTTTTGCAGGAACGATAGCCGACAACCTGCGCTGGGGCAAAAATGATGCCACAGAGGAGGAAATGTGGAAGGCACTCGATATAGCACAGGCGACAGAGGTTGTAAAGGGCAAAGAGGGAGGCCTTGACTACATGATAGAGCAGGGCGGCAAGAACTTATCAGGTGGTCAGAAGCAGCGTCTTACAATTGCCAGAGCTGTTGTAAAGGATCCTGACATACTGATACTTGACGACAGTGCATCGGCACTTGATTTTGCTACAGATGCGAGTCTTCGCGCGGCCTTAAAGGGCATGCATGGTGACAAGACAATATTTATCGTGTCACAGCGTACCTCATCTATCCAGTTTGCGGACAATATCATAGTACTCGACGACGGACAGATGGTTGGCTTCGGACCTCATGAAAAGCTGCTTGAGACATGCGAGACCTACAAAGAGATATATGATTCACAGTTTAAAAAAGAGTCGGATATGACCAGACAAAAGGAGGTGTAGAGTATGGCTATGGATAATGCGAAGATGAATAAAGCAGGCACAATCCGCAAGGTATTAAGCTACATGAAGAGATATATTCCTTTGCTTGTAATTTCACTTGCTCTGTCTGTTGTTACAGTGGCGCTTACGCTCTATTTTCCAATTCTCACAGGACGCGCAATTGATTTGATTGTAGGAAAAGGAAAGGTTGATTTTACGGCTATGACAGCCATCCTCACGAGAGCAACAATAATAGTCGTCATAGCGGCAGCAGCCCAGTGGCTTACAAATATCTGCAACAACAGGATGACCTACAACATAGTGAGGGATATAAGGCGTGATGCATTTTTAAACATTGAAAAAATGCCACTTTCCTATATTGACAGCCACTCACACGGTGATATGGTCAGCCGTATCATCGCCGATGTAGATACATTTTCAGAAGGACTTTTGATGGGCTTCACACAGCTCTTTACAGGAATTGCAACAATAGCAGGCACGCTTATTTTCATGCTTACAATAGATGTGAAGATATCATGCATTGTAGTGCTCATCACACCTCTGTCACTTTTTGTGGCAAGCTTTATCACTAAAAAGACATATTCCATGTTTCAGCTGCAGACAAGAACAAGGGGAGAGCAGACATCACTCATCGACGAGATAGTAGGAAATGAAAAGGTCGTACAGGCCTTCAACCATGAGGATGAGGCGCTTGAGCAGTTTGACGAGATAAATGACAGATTACAGAAATGCTCACTGAGGGCAACATTTTTCTCAAGTCTTACAAATCCGTGTACACGTTTTGTCAACAGTCTTGTGTATGCCGGAGTCGGAATTTTTGGTGCCATGAGTGCACTCACCGGCGGAATCACAGTAGGACAGCTTTCATGCTTCTTATCATACGCAAACCAGTACACCAAGCCGTTCAACGAGATATCGGGTGTCATCACAGAGCTTCAGAACGCACTTGCCTGTGCTGCTCGTATCTTCGAGCTGATTGAGGAGAAAAAGGAGATACCTGATGCTTCGGATGCGGTAATACTTGAAGATGCTGACGGATGTGTGGACATAGAGGATGTTTATTTCTCATATGTGCCGGATAAAAAGCTTATCGAGGATTTCAATCTCCACGTAAAGCCTGGACAGCGCGTGGCTATCGTAGGTCCGACAGGATGTGGAAAGACGACTATTATCAATCTGCTTATGAGATTTTATGATGTAAACAGTGGAACAATTAAGGTGAGCGGACATGATATCAGAAAAATCACGCGCGAGAGTCTACGTGACAACTATGGCATGGTGCTTCAGGAGACATGGCTCAAGAAGGGCACAATCCGTGACAATATCATAATGGGAAAGCCTGATGCCACAGATGAGGAAATCATTGCAGCAGCAAAGGCATCCCATGCCCACAGCTTTATCAGACGTCTGCCGAAGGGCTATGACACTGAAATCGGTGAGGACGGCGGCAGCCTGTCACAGGGACAGAAGCAGCTATTATGCATCACAAGAGTTATGCTCTGCTTACCGCCTATGCTGATATTGGATGAGGCTACATCATCGATTGATACACGAACAGAGATTAAGATTCAAAAAGCGTTCCTTACCATGATGCAGGGCAGGACAAGCTTTATAGTGGCTCATCGTCTGTCCACCATCAGGGAGGCTGATATTATCCTTGTTATGAAAGACGGAAAGATTATAGAGCAGGGCAATCATGAGAGTCTGCTTGCAGCGGACGGATTTTATGCGAACCTCTATAATAGCCAGTTTGCATAGCATATGGCTATAGAAATGCAAGGCAGTCACTCCGGCGGCTTACGCCCCTTACGATGTGGTTGAAAGCTTTTTGTGTTGAAGATAGCGAAAGAGTAAGGGAAGGTGACCGGCGCACGGGGAATTTGCCCCCGGCAGAGGTGCTTCCGAAAGAGCGATTAGCGCAGCGGCTTAGATACTGTAGAATTATGCCCATGAAACGCAGAAATGCCCCGGCATGGACGCCGGGGCAAGGAGAAACCGCGCCATGGACGGCGCGTTTCGACGGTTTCGTCAAGCATAGAAAATCTAAAAAGCATAATTTGTACAGTATCTTAGCTGCGTAGCGTTAGCTCGTCGGGAGCGCCTCTGCCGGGGGCAAATTCCCCGTGCGCCGGTCGCCTTCACATATTAAGATACAACGAAATCCACACTTACTGCGCAGCATCAGGAGCTACATACGAGTATGCATTGGACATCTTTGCAGCATTGTTTGTCAGAGTGACAGCCTCTCTGTAGTAGGCAACAACAGGAGTGCCCTTATCCACAGCGTTGAACAGCTGCTCTGCAAAAGCAGGCGGCACATTGATACATCCGTGTGAGCCTGAGGTTTTGTAAATTGTTCCTCCGAAGGTATCACGCCAGCCGGCATCATGGATACCTATATTGTAGGCAAACGGCATGAAATAGCTGACAGGAGAAGAGTATCCCTCGCCGACAAGAGTAGCATTTCTCTGCTTGTAAACAATCTTGTATACACCATCTACGGAACCATTCTGACGGGCGAGATTACCTGATACGAAATCAGACTCCATCTGGAGAGCACCATCCTTGTAATACCACATGTGCTGCTTTGTGTAGTCAATCTCTATGTATGTATTACCTATGTCGTCAGCGCCTCGGTAGAGTGCTGTCTGCTCGTAAACAGGCTCTCTTTCCACTGGCTTGCCTCCCTCTAAATCTGAAAGGAGCTGGGCTTTCTCATTTTTCTTGCTGACTACCCATCCGTAGTCTCCACCACCTATTTCAATAGTGTCACCGGACGATGTCTTGAATGAGCGTTTGCGTCCGAAGGTGTTGTATTTGGAAGCAAGCTGCTGGACATATTTAGTGACCTTGGCATCATCTATGCTCACGCTGCCGTCATCTGAGATGCTTAGCATATCAAGGATTTTGGCTGAGTCAAGCTTCTCGTCGGCACCTTCAATTTTGTAAGTGACGGTTGAAGCAGTGTATTTGTCGAGGGCTTCTTTTTCATTTTTGATAGTATCACTGTTTTTTGTGATTTTTGGGGCTTCATAACAGTCATCACTTAAGGTAAGCTTTGGAAGCTCATTGTCCAGGGCGTCCTTTACTTCGGCAAGGATACTGTCATATATCGGCTTGCAGCCTTTTTTCTCTTCAATCACATTGTATTCGCCGTCTTTTATCTCGATATGGGCATCCTCCGGATTCTCAATGTAGTCATCACTGAAAATATCAAGAGCCTTGAGCTTTTCCGCCAAAGCGGCATCGTCATATTTGGACGAACCCTTTAGAGTATAGTTTTGAGCTTTGAAGAGACTGACAGGCCATGTAAAAGCATTCTGGCTTTTTAGGATTTGCTTCTCGTCACCGTTTGAGACATATTCATAGGAAAAATCAGGTCCCTTAAGTGAAAAGCTGTTGCCTTTTCTATCAGTGATTGTGAGCAGATAGTCGCGGCTTAGGGCTGTATTTTTTTCTAATGCCTCTTTTGCAGTTTTACCTGCGTATTTTACAGAGTTAATCTTTGTGTTGAACAGATAGTGGCTGCTAAAATAAAAGGCAAAGCCAAGATAAACAGCCAAAAGCACACCAAGCACAACGGCACAGGTTATAAGCACTTTTTTCTTCATGTAAATCGACCTCCTTGGAGATATGCTGTTGCTGCCTACACCGGGGTGTAGGCGGCAGCTAAAATCAGTTACATTTGTGAAGATGTGACACATCCATATAGTCAGGCAGACCATTCTTGTAGGCTACAGCGGTTTCTCCCTGAATAAGTGGCTTTAAGTATTCGATAAGCTCAGGCTTCACATCATTGCCCGCATCATTGATCCACTCTCTTGGCACAGACTTGGCCTCGTTTGCGATATCCTTGATAGCAGAATATGTGTATTCCACCTGATAAGGATCATTTGAGATGCGCTTTAAGCATACCATTGATGCGGTCACACCCTCTGCTGCAATAGTGACACCCTTTTTACCCTGAGCAAAAGATTCCTCGATATCGGTTAATGATGCAAGATGTGAGGCACAGCGCTGGAGCACATTTACCTCTACAGAGCGCACCTTGACACCGATGTTTTCATTTACGATGAACTCAAGAGCTTTTCCGGCACCGCTTAGCTGCTGGTGTCCGAACTGGTCACATGCGGCCTTTGATGATGTAATGTATGAGCCGTCTGCGTCATGTATTCCTTCGGATACGGCAACTATCACATTGTTAGTGCGCGTAAGGGCTTCTTTTATATCGGCAACAAATTTGTCCTTGTCGAAATCCACCTCAGGCAGATAGATGAACTGAGGCGCTGTATTGTACTCATTACGTGCGAGAGCGGAAGCGGCAGTGAGCCATCCTGCGTCACGTCCCATGATTTCAACGATTGTCACACTCTTAACAGCATAGATAAAGGTATCATGGGCTATCTCAAGCATGCTTGATGCGATATATTTGGCGGCAGAGCCAAAGCCAGGAGTGTGGTCTGTCATGCACAGATCATTGTCGATGGTTTTTGGAATCCCTATAATTTTCACATCACTGTTGATTTTTTTTGCATAATCGGATAACTTTAATACGGTATCCATCGAATCATTTCCACCGATGTAAAAGAAAGCTTTTATGGAAAGCTTATCGAACTGGTGGAAGATGTATACATATGGTGAATCATCATCCTTGTAATCAGGGAGTTTGTGGCGGCATGAGCCAAGATACATGGCAGGTGTGGTCTTAAGCTTTTCAAGATTAGCATCATCTGCAAAAATATCTGACAGATTGAGATAATTCTCATTTAATATGCCGAGTATTCCGTTTACGGCGCCATAGCAGATATCGTATTTCTCAGAGCTTTTTACTCCTGCGATGATTCCTGCAAGGCTTGCGTTGATTGCAACAGTTGGGCCGCCTGACTGGGCGACGATACAGTTTGACTGATTCATTGTAATCTCCTTATTGTGTATTTTAACTATTCTCTTCTGTAAGAATAGTTATGATATAATTTAAAATGATGATTAATCAGATTACTACACCGTAATCTGACTACACCTCGAAATCCGCTAATTTCCTGCGTCCCCGCAGCAAATTGCTATTTTCTCGGTGTAGTGCGGGTCACTAAGGTGTACATCGAATTGCATGCAAGCATGCATCGATGATACCTTTTGACCCTTTAATCATATAGATTGTAGTATCAAACATTATTTTTAGCAAGGGTTAAAATGAAAAATATGAATAAATACGAGAATTGCTTATTGTGTCCCAGAAAATGTGGCATAAACAGAAGCACCGGACAAACAGGTGTATGTGGCGTTTCATCTGAAATAAAGGTGGCGCGAGCAGCGCTTCATTACTGGGAGGAGCCGTGCATATCAGGAAAAAGAGGAAGCGGGGCAGTTTTTTTCTCAGGCTGCAGCCTGCACTGCGTGTTCTGCCAGAACAGGGAGATCTCTGACGGAAAAGCGGGAAAGCTAATCAGTAAAGAGAGGCTGAGTGATATCTTTATGGAACTTGCTGACAAAGGCGCAAATAATATCAATCTGGTCACACCGGGGCAGTATATCCCTGATATAGTGTGGGCGGTAAACGATGCAAAAAGCCGCGGCATGAAGCTTCCTATTATATACAATACGAGCGGATATGAAAATGTGACAGAGCTAAAGCTGCTTGAGGGTATAGTGGATGTGTATCTTCCGGATTTTAAATATATGGACAGTACGCTTTCGGCAAGGTATTCAAGGGCAAAAGATTATCCGTCTGTCGCAAAGCAGGCGCTTTCAGAGATGGTCAGGCAGCAGCCGGATGTCGTGATTGACGATGCGACAGGACTCATACAAAAGGGAGTTATTGTGCGACAGCTTCTACTGCCGGGACATGTGAATGATGCAAAGGATGTACTTAAGTACCTGTATGATACATATCATGATCACGTATATATAAGCATGATGAGCCAGTTTACGCCGATTGCACTAAAGGATTATCCTGAGATAAACCGCACAGTGACAAGGAGAGAGTATGAAAGGCTTGTTGACTATGCCCTCGAAATAGGAATCACGAATGCATTTATACAGGAGGGTGACGTGGCAAAGGACAGTTTCATTCCGGCATTTGACTGTGAGGGAGTATAATATTTACCGTTTTTCTTAATAAAATAGTAAGAATTGGCAGGCAAAAATGACTGGATTTTGTGACGCCGGTGTAGTACTATGGTTATGTGATATTTTTTAACTGTGAAGGTACTGAACGGTTACGATATTTTGTTATTACTCACATCCCGGTGTGACAGACGATAATGTTTTTAATCACACAGGATACATCATTCAATAGAGGATACAGTGATGAAAAATATAGAAGAACAGCAGATAATAATTGAATGTCCGAATACTATCTTTCATCTATACATTGACAGTGAGGATGAGCTTTCAAAGGTTAAGGTGTTTATGAACAATATGAAGAATGTTGATTTGATAAGTCTGCATGATATATACAACTGGTGCAACAGACAGCATGTGCAGTACACGACGACATTTAATTATGACAGTAAAATGACCTTGACAGAAATGATAAAATCCTACATATTTTACTTCAGACAGAAGCTTAGATATGTAAATAATAGTGATAGGATGATAGAAACATGAGATACCCTGAATTTCTAAAGGATGGAGGAACAATAGGCTTTGTGGCGCCTTCGATGGGCTGTACAACAGAGCCGTACAGGAGTGCCTTTGACAATGCCATTAAAAGGTTTCACAGCATGGGTTATAAGACGATAGAGGGACCTAACTGCAGGTGCGACAGTGGCATAGGTATCAGCAATACACCTAAGAAGTGCGCAGAAGAGCTGAACGAGAGCTATGCTTCTGCTGACAGTGATGTGCTTATATCCTGTGGTGGTGGCGAGCTGATGTGCGAGGTAGTGCCTTATATTGATTTTGAGCGCGTGAAGCAGTCAAAGCCGAAATGGTACATGGGCTATTCCGACAACACGAATTTCACATTTTTGGAGGCTACTATTGCAGATACAGCAGGTATTTACGGGCCGTGTGCGGGCAGCTTTGGCATGGAGGTGTGGCATGAGTCACTTACCGATGCATTTAATCTGCTTTGTGGCAGGAAGCTTTCATTTACCAATTACCCTATGTGGGAGAAGGAATCGATAAAGGATGAGAATGCTCCGTTTGTGGGCTACAACCTGACTGAAAAGTCGTGCATCAGCTCTATTCCTGCGGTGGCAAAGGAAAGCAGGCTTACCATGAGAGGCAGGCTGCTTGGTGGCTGCATGGATTGTCTTATCAATCTGCTTGGTACATCGTTTGACCATGTAAGGGAATTTAATGAGCGCTACAGTGATGATGGTATCATATGGTTCCTTGAGGCTTGTGACCTTAATGTGATGGGCATGAGAAGGGCTATGTGGCAGATGAAAAATGCAGGATGGTTTTCAAATGTAAAGGGCTTTCTTATCGGACGGCCGGTGCACTTCGGAGAGGAAATGTTTGGCATAGACCACAGGCAGGCGCTTTCATCACTGCTTAGAGAGTTTAATGTGCCAATCATCATGGATCTGGATATAGGTCATATGTCGCCGATGATGCCTGTGGTATGCGGAAGCATGGCAGATGTCAGCTTCGACGGAAGCAACTTTACAATTTCGTATGATATAGAGCAGTAGATTGGAGGAAAAATGATTAGATTAATAAAGAAAAAAGCAAAGAGTATTGTATGTAGCGTGCTTGCTGCGGTTACACTGTTTACGATGAATCCGGCAGTATTTGCAACAGAGACAGCTACGCAGACTGATACAGTTTCAAGCGTTGATGTATCAGGCAGTGACAGCAGTGACGCAGCTGATAAGAGTAACACAGACAGTACTGCAGACAGCACAACTACAGCCGGCAGTGAGGCAAACGACAAGGTGACCATCAGCAAAAATGATAAGCCATACTTAAGTCTTGGCGCAGACCTCACACCGGATCAGAGAGCGACAGTGCTTGGATTTATGGGAATCGAGCTCACTGATCTGGACAATTACGATGTGGTCTATGTAAATAATGATGAGGAGCACAAGTACCTCGATTCATACATCAGCAAGAGCGAGATTGGCACAAGGTCACTTTCCTCAGTACTCATTACAGAGGATAAAAAGGGTGCGGGTCTTAGTGTTTCCACACACAATATCAATTACTGTACGGTAGGAATGTACAAGAATGCGCTTGCCACAGCAGGCATAGCTGATGCTAAAATCATAGTCGCAGGACCTTTCCCTATTTCCGGAACGGCAGCACTTGTAGGCACACTAAAGGCATACGAGGAGATGACAGGCAAGAAGCTTGACGACAAGGTGACAGACGCAGCGATGGATGAGCTTGTCACAACAGGAGAGCTCAACAAGAGCATTGACGGCGATTCGCAGGATATCGAGGCAATGATTGCAGACCTAAAGAAGCAGCTTGCCGATGGAAGGCTCAAGGATGAGAGCCAGATAAAGGATGCGATAAAGGAGGCTGCAAAGGATTACGACCTGAAGCTTTCTGATGATGATATTGCAAAGCTGACATCGCTTCTTATGAAGCTTAAGGATGCCAATATCGACTGGGATTCAGTCATCAACCAGGCACATGACTGGGCATCAAAGCTTGGCGATAAGATAAATGACCCGGGCTTCTGGGAAAAGATTGGTAACTTTTTCATGGATTTATGGGATAAGATAAAATCCCTGTTCAGCTAGAAAAAGCTACAGGAGACAGTAAGAAAAAGCAGAATATGAATCAGACAACTCCCTGAAACGTAAGCACGGGCTGCACGTTGAAGGGAGTTTTTTTAATTAATAAAAAAATAATAAATTTCTGCCGAATACATTGATACAAAGGTCATATTCTATTATAATTAAATGGATAATGGATTAATGTAAACAATGCACATAAGAAAGATGGGATTTGATGATAAAGATAAATAAATTTCTGGCAGCCTCTGTCGTTACATTGTCATTAGCCGCATGTGACCTGGCACCATACAGCAGCATAGCAGTCTATGCGGATCAGGCGGCTAAGGTTGTGTGTGATGAGAGATATTGGGTAGCGGCGAGAAGCGGACCGGGAACAGAGTATGAGCTGGAGCACAAGCTTTCAAACGGCAAGGATATTACTATTCTTGAGCAGACCACAGGTGCAGACGGCAAGGTGTGGTACAAGGCAAAGTACAATCTGGCAGCAAATAACGAGGAGTGTGTCAGCTATATCAGGTCTGATTTTGTATCATCAGGTACCGGCACAGCTGCATCAGACAATGCGCAGACAGGGGATGCTTCGGCAGACACCGGCAATGCGGATGCCATACAGCAGAATAATGAGGAACAGCTTGCCCTTGCAACCGCATCGGGAGCATATGCTACAGGTACGATTACAGGTGGCAATGTGTATGTCCGCAATGCAGCAGGCACATCCGGCACTACCAAGGTTGTCTCACTCAACTGGAACCATCAGGTTGACATAATTGGAGAGACCAGGGTAAACGGTGTGGTCTGGTACAATGTCAAGGGTACTTTAAACGGTAAGGCATTTACGGGCTGGACTATCAGTACATACATAAAGGTGACATACAATAATAGCGGAGACAATACTGATTTTGTCACGGCTATGAAGAATGCAGGCTTTCCTGACAGCTATATTCCAAACCTTACAGCTCTTCACAATAAGTATTCAAGCTGGACATTTGAGGCTGTAAATACAGGTTTGAATTGGGATACGGTGATTGAAAATGAAAGTGTAAACGGACTTAATCTGGTATCCAAATCAGCAGACAATGCCAAGAAATCCACAGCTGCCGGAGCATATAACTGGTCAACAAATACGTGGGTTGAGTACGAACCGGGATGGGTGTCAGCAAGCAGTGCCTATATTGCTTATCTCATGGATCCAAGGAATTTTCTTGATGAGACCAATATTTTTCAGTTTCAGAGTCTGGCATACAGTCCGAATGAGGCACTTGAAGGTGTCAAGTCCATAGTAAAAGGCACATTTATGGAGGGAACAAAGACCTATTCCAACAATGGTGAGAAAATCAATTATGCAAGCACATTCATGGATGTGGCAAAGAGCAGTGGAGTAAGTGCATACCATATAGCATCGCGTATAAAGCAGGAGCAGGGACAAAAGGGAACGAGCCCTCTTATTTCGGGTACATATTCCGGATACGAAGGATATTATAATTATTTTAATTTTAGTGCAACCGGAAACACGAAGGATAAGATTTATAAAAATGGTCTGTCTTTTGCCAAGAAGCAGGGCTGGAATACAAGAGTAAAGTCCATAAGCGGCGGAGCTGTAAAGGTGGGCAGCAATTATATAAATAAGGGTCAAAATACACTGTATTTTGAGAAGTTTAATGTAGTAAATACAAGCTCGCTGTATTTCCATCAGTACATGGGCAATGCCACAGCGGCTCTTACTGAGGGACAGAGTCTGGCTAAAGGATATTCAGACAAGAATCAGGCTTTTGTATTTAAAATACCTGTATACAACAATATGCCATCGTCAGCAGTGGGCTTCGATAAAGCTGGTGATACCAATAACTATCTGCAGTCCCTTGCGATAAGCGGGGTAGCACTCACACCGGCATTTAATGGAGCGACAACAAGCTATTCTGCAGTTGTTTCAAATGCTATAAGCTCAGTGACGGTTTCGGCAGATGCAGTTTCAGGAAACAGTGGCGTTTCAGGCACAGGAAGCTATTCTCTTGCTGTCGGAAATAATACAATTAAGGTAAAATGCAAGTCGCAAAGCGGTGATACAAGAACATACACTATCAATATAAACAGGCAGGCGGCATCTGTAAATAATGCAGGTGGCAATAATAATCAGAACAATAATAACCAAAATAATACAGATGTAAACATAACATCAGGTAAATACAGTATAGGTACTTATATTACAGGCATTGAGCCTGGAACCGGTGCAGCTGATTTTGTGAAGAATATAGCAGTATCAGCATCAGGTACTGTAAAGCTTCTGACAAGCTCAGGCTCAGAAAACAGCGGAAAGATTGCAACAGGCAATAAAGTGGCTGTTTATGATGCTTCAGGTAATCTGAAAAAGACATACGATATTGTTATATATGGAGATATCAATGGTGATGGTGCTGTAAATGCTCTTGATATGATTAAGCTCAACAGACATATCTTAGGAAAGGGAACACTCACAGGTGCTTATCTGGAGGCAGCTGATGCTAACAGAAAGGGTGATGGTGGAAATGCCCTTGATATGATAATCATGAACAGACACATACTGGGCAAATCAAAGATATCGCAGAATTAGAAATGTGAGGAAAGATATGAAGAAATTATTTGGATGTATATTATCACTTGTTGTGGCAGTGATGCTTGTTTTCACACCTGCCGAGCATGTATATGCGCAGGGACTTGGTCTCAGTGTCAGCTCAAGCTCTGTAGCTGTTGGAAAAACAGTTAAGGTGACTGTTTCCATGCCGTCCGGATATTTTGGTACTGTAGTTATCTCAAGCTCTGACGAGGGAGTACTGAGTAACGGAGGAGATGGTGTGGCCAATATTGGTGACGCCGCAGGATATCCCACATCGCAGTCATTTTCATTTACGGCGAAGGCTGCAGGAAGCTGCACTATAAAGGCATATTGTACAGTTGTAGGAGATGCAGAGGGTAACGATGCCGGAGGTACAATTACCGGTGCCAGCACGAAGGTGACGGTAAAAAGTGCTTCATCAAACAATGATTCAAACAGCAACAAGGATAACAAGGACAATTCCGGCAGCAATACCGGCAATGACAACAATGCAAATAAAGATAATGAAAACAAAGAGGAAAAGAAATCCTCAAACGCATCTCTTGGTTCGCTTGTTATCTCAGCAGGTATGCTTTCCCCTGAGTTTTCTGCTGCGACAAAGGATTACACAGCTACAGTAGATTACAGCTGTTCAAGCCTTGCGGTTACAGCAAATCCGGCTGATTCCAAGGCGAGTGTGACATCGGTCACAGGAAATGATTCACTTGAGGTTGGAGAGAATACGGTCAGCGTTGTTGTGACAGCAGAGGACGGCAGCACAAGCACATACAATATAGTTGTTACCAGAAGAGCCGAGGATGATCCGGAGAATGCAGATAAGCAGGATAACTGGAAGAAGTTTGATATAAATGGCACAGAGTGGACTATGGTAAATGACATTCCGGAGGATGTTGTTCCTGAAGGCTTTGAGCACTCAAAGACAGTGATTGACGGACTTGAATACAATACCCTTCATGGCACCTTCGGTGATATCACGCTTGTGTATTTACAGTCGGAAAGCGGCAATGGACTTTTTGTATATGATGCAGCACAGAATGCAGCATATGAGTTTGTCCGTATCAATTCAGAGTCGCATTTTATAGTGGTTTTACTGCCTAAGGTGGATGATGTACCTGAGGGATATAATGAGATATCGCTCTCCATAGAGGGCAAGGGTGTGGCAACAGCCTACCAGACCAAAGCCGAAAAAACCGATGATCAGACAAAGGATTTTTACCTCGTATATGCCATGAATGACAATGGTGAGAGTGGCTGGTACACATATGATAGCGTAGATGGCACATATATGAGGACCGAGCTCAGCACACCTACAGTGGCACAGGAGGAAAACGATGCGGTAAAGAGTGAGCTTGTTCCGGGAATTGCCAATAAATATCTTGTTTTAGCTGCAATACTGGTTCTTATTATCATTATTCTGTTACTGTTGCTTATTGTATCAGCTGTGAAAAACAGAAAATATAAGGCAATGGACTATCATGATGACGATGATGATGTAGATGATGCAGCAGAAGATGTATCAAATGAAGCTTTGGAAGAAACAACTGATGAAACTGCGGACGAGATAGCAGATGAGCCGGAAGAAGAGGTTACAGAAGAGTCGTTAGATGAAGTGGAAGAAGAAGCTGCAGAAGAGTCGGTGGATGAAGCAGCAGATGAAGCTGTAGAAGAGCCGGCAGATGAAGTCGCAGAAGAAACAGCGGAAGGTGCTGCAGATGAGCAAAAGATGGCTACGGATGAAAATATATCAAATGCATCCTATGTCGGAAGAACCGTAGAAATTACACCTGATTCTAAGAAAGCTGTTGAGAATGAAAACTCTGAGTTTGATTTAAAAGACGATTCAAGGCAGGAAAACGTTTCTGACACAGAAAACGATGCTGATGAGGATGCTTTAAAGAATCAGCTTCAAAGGGCACTTGATGGATTTGTCAATGAGGGAAATAAGCCGTCTGAGACTATAGACAGCAGTGCAAAGGATGACAATGAGGATGACAGCGAGGATGATGATTTGCAGTTCATCGACTTAAATTAGTGAATATGACTGGAGGATATGACTTGAAACCATATACAAGTAAGGCTAAAAAAGCAATAGATTTGGCTGCACGTATATCAAAGAAAATGAATTACAGCTATGTTGGAACAGAGCACATACTGGCTGGCCTTATAAAAGAGGGCACCGGTGTGGCAGCTGAGGTTCTAACAGCCTGCAATGTGGAATATGATAAGCTTATTTCGATGATTGAAGACCTGATTTCACCGGGGGATAACATCGAAGTGATGGACAGGGATGGCTATTCACCAAGGACACAGAGAGTATTGGAGCGTGCATCGGAGGAAGCCGATAGATTTGAGTGCAATGAGATAGGGACAGAACACTTGCTAATGGCTATAGTACTGCAGGGAGACTGTGCAGCTGCAAGACTTTTAAACACCATGGGTGTTAACAGTCAGAAGATGTTTATAGATATTCTTGGTGCGATGGGTGAGGATCCGTCTGCATACAGGGATCTGATGAAAAGCTACAGTACATCATACAATTCTGCGACTCCTGTATTAGATCAGTATTCCAGAGATTTGACAGATATGGCAGAGGCAGGGCTTCTTGACCCTGTTATAGGCAGAAAAAAGGAGATGGAGCGCGTTATCCAGATACTTTGCCGCCGTGGCAAAAACAATCCATGTCTGATTGGAGAGCCGGGAGTGGGCAAGACCGCTATAGTAGAAGGACTTGCACAGGATATAGTCAGTGGCAATGTTCCGGATATTCTTTTGGGAAAGAGACTGGTTTCCCTTGATATGTCCGGGCTTGTAGCCAAATCAAAGTATCGTGGTGAGTTTGAGGAGCGTATCAAGAAGGTGATAAGCGAGGTTTCAAATGCCAAAAATGTACTGCTTTTCATTGATGAGCTTCACACTATAATAGGTGCAGGAGGAGCAGAAGGCTCGTTAGATGCATCTAACATATTAAAGCCGGCACTTGCCAGAGGCGAGGTACAGGTAATCGGCGCCACTACCATAGAAGAGTACCGCAAATACGTGGAAAAGGATGCTGCGCTTGAGCGCCGTTTCCAGCCGGTGATGGTTGAAGAGCCTGGTGTGGATGAGACAATAGAGATACTCACAGGATTAAAGGGAATCTATGAAAAGCATCATGGTGTCATCATAACAGATGAGGGTGTGAAAGCAGCAGTAAACCTTTCTGCACGATATATAAATGACAGATTTTTACCTGATAAGGCGATAGACCTGATGGATGAAGCGGCAGCCAGGATAAGGCTTAAGAATCTGACATCATCTGACGAGTTGCTTGCTCTGAAAAAAGAGATAACAGATAAGCAGAACCAGGTGGAAAATGCTTTATCGAATGGAGATCTCGCAGCTGCCGGCGCGCTTATGTCAGAAAAGGAAGTACTTGAAAATAAACAGCAGAAGCTTATCAGAAAGAACCGTCGCACAGGAGCCAAAAATCAGCCTGTAGTCGGCGAAAATGAGATAGCGGATGTAGTATCGGGATGGACCAAAATACCTGTAAATAAGCTTACAGAGTCAGAGGCAGGACGACTTGCAAAGCTTGAACAGATACTTCACAAGCGTGTAATAGGACAGGAGGAGGCTGTTTCTGCTGTCGCAAAGGCAGTCAGACGAGGCCGTGTTGGTTTAAAGGATCCTAAGAAGCCGATTGGCTCATTCCTGTTTTTGGGACCGACAGGAGTAGGTAAGACGGAGGTGTCAAAGGCGCTTGCTGAGGCTGTCTTTGGCAAAGAAGATGCCATGATACGTGTTGACATGTCAGAGTACATGGAAAAGCATAGTGTTTCAAAGATGATTGGTTCACCACCGGGATATGTGGGCCATGAGGAGGGCGGACAGCTCTCAGAGAAGGTCAGACGCAATCCTTTTTCTGTTATACTGTTTGATGAGATAGAAAAAGCACATCCTGATGTGTTCAATATACTTTTACAGGTGCTTGATGATGGTAGAATCACTGATTCACAGGGGCGCACGGTTGATTTCAAGAATACAATAATCATCATGACATCAAATGCAGGAGCTTCTTCTATTATAGAACCAAAGCGCCTTGGCTTTGGCGCTGGTGAGGATGAAAAGCAGGATCACGAGCGTATGAAGAACAGTGTCATGGAGGAGGTCCGCCGTATATTTAAACCTGAGTTTTTGAACCGAATCGACGAGACTATTGTATTTAGAGCTCTCAACAAGGATGACATGAAACATATAGTGACACTTCTTGTAAAGGAGCTTAAGAAACGCTGTAAAGAACAGCTTGATATAGAGCTCACAGTGCGCGACAGTGCAAAATCCTTTATCGTGGACAAAGCCTATGACAGAAAATATGGCGCAAGACCTCTTAAACGAAAACTTCAGGAGGAGATTGAAGACCGTATGTCAGAGGATATTATTACCGGCAAAATTAAGCGCGGCAATAAGGTAATAATTTCTACGAAAAACAAACAAATTTCATTGACTGTTGAGTAGAATTGGATTTATAATTAATATATCAATATAGCTACGGGAGGATAAAAATGGCTGTAATAAGTGAATTAATCCGTACTGAGGAAAACGGAAAGCTCAGCTTCGGAGATTATACATTGGCTGCAAAGGCAAAGCTTGACAATTTTGAGAAGGATGGAGATATCTACAAGGTAAAGACCTTTAAGGAGATTACAAAGCTCGAAAGAAACGGACTCTTTGTATACGAGTCTGTTCCGGGAACAGCGGTTATGGATTTCGAGGAGACTGCTGATACAGTGACATTTACTGTGGAGGGACCAGAGGATGCTCAGATTACTCTTGGACTTGAAGAGGAGACAGAGTACGAAATTGATATAGCTGGAGCTGTTGCAGGTACTATGAAGACAAATCTCGGCGGCAAGCTCAGCTTAAGCGTAGAGCTTGAGGGTGTTGATTCAGTCGATATCAAAGTATCAAGAAAATAGAGCATATTTTTAGCCCGGTGAAAGCCGGGCTTTTTGTATTTTATAAAGGAGAACAATATGGCAAAAGGAAAGACCTCTGTATTTTTCTGCCAGGAATGTGGTTATGAATCGGCAAAATGGATGGGACAGTGCCCGGCCTGTAAGGAATGGAATACATTTGTAGAGGAAACCGTAGATAAAAAGTCGATAAGCTCGTCGGGAAAAGTAAAAAAAGAATCAAAAGCGGCACAGGTTCTGCCTCTTTCGGCAGTAAAAAGCGAGAAAGAGGAGCGTATAGTGACAGGTATAGCCGAGTTTGACAGAGTGCTTGGTGGAGGAATTGTGAGGGGGTCGCTTGTGCTTGTGGGAGGAGATCCGGGTATAGGAAAATCCACGCTACTACTTCAGGTATGCAGGGAACTTTCACAAAAAAAGGTGCCATTACTTTATGTGTCAGGTGAGGAATCCCTGCATCAGATAAAGATGCGTGCCGACAGACTTGGTGATTTTACGGATTCACTGGAGCTTTTATGTGAGACAAGTCTTGATATAGCAAAGGACGTGATTCAACGAAAAAAACCGGAGGTTGTTGTAATAGATTCCATCCAGACTATGTACAATGAGGAGATAGCGTCGGCACCGGGCAGTGTCTCACAGGTCAGGGAGACAACCGGAGTGCTTATGCAGCTTGCAAAGACTCTGGGTATTTCTGTTTTTATAGTAGGACATGTGACAAAGGATGGTGCGGTTGCGGGGCCTAGGACGTTAGAGCATATGGTTGATACTGTGCTTTATTTTGAGGGTGACAGGTATGAGTCGTACAGGATACTTAGAGGCGTTAAGAACAGATTTGGTTCGACCAATGAGATAGGCGTATTTGAAATGAAGGCGGAGGGACTTGTTGAGGTGGAAAATCCGTCGGAGTATATGCTTAGCGGTAAGCCCGAGGGAGCATCAGGATCAATTGTCACATGTTCCATAGAGGGAAGCCGCCCGATACTTCTCGAGATACAGGCTCTTGTATGTCACAGTTTTTTTAATAATCCAAGGCGTACAGCAAATGGTACAGATTATAATAAAGTAAATCTACTCATGGCGGTCCTTGAAAAAAGAGCCAACCTGTCACTGTCAGACTGTGACGCTTATGTGAATATAGCAGGCGGTATAAGGATGAACGAACCGGCGATAGACCTTGGGATAGTGCTTGCAATCGCATCAAGCAAAAAGGATATTATAGTGCGTGAGGATACCATATGCTTTGGAGAGGTGGGCTTAAGCGGAGAGGTGCGCGGAGTTACCATGTCCGAGCAGCGTGTTGCTGAGGCAAAGAAGCTTGGCTTTAAAAAGTGTATTGTTCCCAAAGTGTGTCTTGCAGGAGTGTCGCATATTAGTGGAATTGAGATTGTCGGTGTGGCAAATATCAAGGAAGCGATAGAGGCTGTCAGATAGTAATTGTGAGAATTGTATATAATAAACAGACAATTTAGAAAACTTATGCTTTTTAAGATAGTTTTACTACTTTAATTAATTGCAGTAAATCCGTTGACATATGTGTGCCGGGATGATATTATATCAAAGCTGACTCGCGGGACATATTGAGTTGTAGAGCTTGTGAGTTACATTTTACAGACATGACTTTATAGATACTGCTTTGAAAATAAGTTGAAAAAGTTATGAAAAAAGTTCTTGACAAATGAAAAACATTTTGATAGAATAAACAAGCTGTTGCAAGACAGAGGACTTAAAACAGAGTTCAAAAAAATAAAAAAGTGCTTGACAAACGAACAGCGATTTGATAGAATAAACAAGCTGTCGCAAGAGAGCAAAACAAAGAACATTGATAACTGAACAGTGAGAAACCTTGAAAGATTTTGAGAATCAATCAGAACGCTTCAATGAAAATTGAAGACCTTTAAAACAGTAAATTCAGAATTTGTGCGAAAGCAATGAAAACAATCTGCTTGCAGAATTGTTTGAGGAGCTACGGACAGTTGCAAATTTATTTGCAACCTGAATGAACGAATTAGCCAAGTTTAACTTGACTGAGATCAACTTTTAACATGAGAGTTTGATCCTGGCTCAGGATGAACGCTGGCGGCGTGCTTAAC
>ENA-OXVV01000104-OXVV01000104.1-human-gut-metagenome-genome-assembly--contig:-NODE-104-length-26413-cov-8.26182_pt1 | contig 26413 bp, 16 predicted proteins | sample MGYA00249252_ERZ652700 | MGnify/ENA primary metagenome ERZ652700 (study PRJEB26925, sample SAMN05826669) | human gut metagenome | biome: ENVO:2100002; feature: ENVO:00000062; material: ENVO:00002003... | reverse complement strand
CTACACTTCTAGCTTCGTCGGCAGCGTCAGATGTGTATAAGAGACAGTTCTTATTTTGAACACATAGAAAATACGATCGTACGCCTTGGCACCATGGGAATCCAGGCTGATCTGATTTTGTTCCATCCGTACGACCGCTGGGGCTATTCACGCATGAATCTGGAGCAGCAGAACTTTTATTTAAGATACGTTGTTAACCGTTTCAGCGCATACCACAATGTATGGTGGGCTATGGCAAATGAATTTGACCTGTTCCGCTGGAAACCGGTATCCGAGTGGGAGTCCAATGCAGAAACCGTCTGCCGTCAGGATCCGTACCGCCATCTGCGCTCCATTCACAACTGTATGACCATGTACGATCATTCCAGGGGATGGATCACGCACTGCAGTCTGCAGAGAATCGATCTGTACCGTACCGCAGAAAATGTGGAAATCTGGCGCCCGCAGTATGGAAAACCGTGCGTACTCGATGAGATTGCATATGAAGGAAATCTTCCGTTCGGCTGGGGAAATATCAGCGGCGAGGAGATGACACGCCGGTTCTGGGAGGCATATACCAGAGGTGGATATGGCCAGCACGGCGAGACGTATGAAAATGAAAACGGTGTGATCTGGTGGTCACACGGCGGAGAGCTGAGGGGCGGCAGCCCGGCGCGTATTCAGTTCCTGCTGGACATTATGGAAGAAAACGGAGGCTATATGGAGCCGCTTCCGGCATTCTTTGATGAGACTTGCTGCACGAACGGCGCAAGCCATCCGAGAAAAGACTGTATCATGTACTATTTCGGAGCCAACCGCCCATGCCGTCGCCCGTTCCACATGCCGGAAGGCCAGGAGTTTGATGTGGAAGTCATCGACACCTGGAACATGACCATCACCCCGGTAGGCCGCCACAGCGGAGAATTCACGATCGACATGCCGTCAAGACCGTATATGGCTGTGCGACTGGTGAAAGTGAAATAAAAATGTGGGAGAGGAATCTTGAAATTCGGTTCTGCATATGATATAGTATATGTAGCTGATAAGAGAAATAAGTGACATGTGTTCACAAAGCGAACCCCCAGCAGCGGCAACTGCTGGGGGTTCTTCCCTATTTTACGGAAGGGCATCCGCCTGGGCTAATTGTCACCATGTTTTCCGTCTAGCCACTTGCAGATATAGTAGCTGATTACACCTGCTACAACGGAAACGATAAGAGAAATAAGTATAGACATGCGCTCACCCCCTTCCTGTTGCCAGTTTGGGAGGCGACAACAACGTAAGTATAACATGGTATAGGAAGAAACGGTTTGAAAAAATAGAACGCATATTTTGATGAAGTTGCACAAATATGAAAAAAGTCTATTTTGATCTTGACAACCCTCCTCACATATGATATCATACCACCTGTATCACGCCGAAGACAGCAGGTGCCGCAAGGCGTAAGTTTCAAACGCCTGCCGAGGAGAAGTTACACAAGGTTCATGTTATGGAATTTTGAGATCTCTTCGCCAATCTTCGCGAAGAGTTTTTTTTATACTTCCAAAGCGTAGGTACGAAATACTACAAGGAGGTGCAATCATGGCAATCAATGCAAAAATCGATCTGAAGAAGCCGGTCCTGGAAGAGATCAGCGCACAGGTAGAAGGCGCACAGTGCGTGCTGCTGGTAAACTACAGCGGATTAACCGTTGCTCAGGATACTCAGCTGCGTAAAGAGTTAAGAGAAGCAGGCGTTCATTACAAAGTATACAAAAATACAATGATGAAACGTGCATTCGCTGGTACTGCTTTCGAGTCTCTTACCAAAGACCTGGATGGCACAAACGCTATCGCAATCAGCAAGGACGATGCAACAGCTCCGGCAAGAATCATCGCTAAATTTGCAAAAACCGCTCCGAAGCTGGAGATGGTTTCTGGTGTTGTAGAAGGAAACTACTACGACAAAGCTGGAATGGAAGCACTGGCAAACGTTCCGTCAAGAGAAGAACTTCTTGGCAAACTGCTTGGAAGCATCCAGTCCCCGATCGCAAACCTGGCTCGCGTCCTCAACCAGATCGCAGAGTCCAAAGGCGGCGCAGCAGAGGCCTAAGCCTCAAGCGGGCAGCGTGAAATACGTAGCCTGAGAACATTATTCAGAAAATATCCAAGGAGGAAAATAAAATGGCAAAGTTAACAACCGCAGAGTTTATTGACGCTATCAAAGAGTTATCTGTATTAGAGTTAAACGATCTTGTAAAAGCATGTGAGGAAGAGTTCGGCGTATCCGCAGCAGCAGGCGTTGTAGTTGCAGCAGCAGCAGGCGATGCAGCAGCAGCTGAGGAGAAAGACGAGTTCGACGTAGAGCTGACAGAGGTTGGCCCGAACAAAGTTAAAGTTATCAAAGTTGTACGTGAAGCTACAGGACTTGGCCTGAAAGAAGCTAAAGAAGTAGTTGACGGTGCTCCGAAAGTCCTCAAAGAGGGTGCTTCCAAAGCAGAAGCTGAAGAGCTCAAAACTAAACTTGAGGCTGAAGGCGCTAAAGTTACTCTTAAATAATTTAAGCGTAAATCAGAATCTATGGACGCACGGCGGGATTTCCTGCCGTGCGTTTTTTTGAACTGAGTCCATACTTTGTGGCAATAAAGTTAAAAATTGCCGGAAGGTATGGTGATGCCATGTGGTATCAAAATGTAATTGCGACCGTGGAGATAAAATTGAGAATGTGATCTATTTATACAAGACATTTAAGGAGGAGTATAAGGGCTAAATATCCTCATGACAGAAAGACTCCGAGAGTACAGAAAGAGAAAACGGGAGGAACGAAAAATGCAGGTACATTCCGTTCTGGAATCTCTACAGCAGGGAATCCTGATCTGCGATCAGCACAGCAGGATTGTGTTCTTTAATCAAGTCTACAGCGATTTCATCGGCGTTCCGCTTGAAACCGCGAAAGGTCATAAAATCACGGATTACCGCAAATCTGCCATTGCTCCGGAAGTCATTTGGAGCGGCATCCCGGTCGAGGGAATGGTGCGGAGAGAGGGAACACAGGAATACTTTGCAAGTGTTTATCCGATTCGGGAAGAGCATCATATCCGCGGAAGCATCTCAATTGTGACGAGTCTCGTACAGTTTGAAAAACGGGAATCAGAGGCTCACATGACGCTGGAAGAGCGGGTGCGCCGCTTTGAACGGCAGGAGATCAAAAATACGTTGTTGCTGTACGGACGGGATATGGAAGGGAAGCAAAAAGCGGCAAAGGAACTCGGAATTTCGCTGGCAACGTTATATAATAAAATCAAAGAATAAGACAGAAGGAGAATGAAATGCCGGAATTTCTGCAGCTTTGGGGCTTTGTGGTATTTTCTGTCTTTGCTGTAACAGAACTCACATAAAAGAGGGATCATGATTTCTAAAATTTTAGAAATTACGATCCCTTTTGTAGTATCTGCCCGGATATCGCATTACAATGATCTCAGATCAAAGAAAGCGAGGCCATAGAACATGAAAAAAATCAGAATCGGAAGCGGCGCAGGCTATGCGGGAGACCGCATTGAGCCGGCAGTGGAACTGATGGAAAAAGGAAATCTGGACTACATTATTTTCGAGTGTCTGGCGGAACGCACCGTTGCGATCGGGCAGCAGGACAAAGAGAAAGATCCGTCGAAGGGATACAACCAGCTGCTCGACTACCGAATGGAAAAAATTCTCCCGCTGATGGCGAAAAACAAAGTAAAAGTTATTACCAATATGGGAGCTGCCAACCCGGTATCTGCTGCAGAACTGACGTGTGAAATTGCCAGAAAACTGGGTGTCAGTGGATTGAAGATTGCCTGTGTGACCGGCGATGATATTACAGACGAGCTGGACAAGTATGAAAATGAAACAGTGCTGGAGGATGGCACGCTGTTAAAAGAGAAAAAAGATGTTCTGATTTCTGCGAATGTCTATATGGGTGCGGAGGGCATCACAAAAGCGTTGGAAGAGGGTGCCAATCTTGTCATTACCGGTCGCGTTTCCGATCCTGCACTGACGATCGGACCGCTGGTACATGAGTTCGGATGGAACATTACCGACAACCCGGATCAGATGGGACAGGCGGTTCTGGCAGGCCATCTGCTGGAGTGTGCCGGACAGGTGACAGGCGGCTATTTTGCGGATCCGGGCTACAAGGATGTGCCGGATCTGTGGAAACTTGGATTCCCGCTCATTGAGATCGACGAGACAGGCGCATTTACCGTGACAAAAGTCGAGGGAAGTGGCGGACTGGTGAGCGTGGATACCTGTAAAGAGCAGATGATCTACGAAATCCACAACCCAAAGGCTTACCTGACCCCGGATGCAACAGCGGACTTTTCGAAGGTGACGTTCCGGCAGATCGGGGAAAACCAGGTTCACGCCGAGCATGCGACAACGCATGGAAGACCGGAAACTTTGAAAGTGAGTGTCGGCTACAAGGACTGCTTCATCGGTGAGGGTGAAATTTCCTACGGCGGAAGCAACTGTATGGCACGGGCGGAGCTGGCGGCGGAGATTCTGGAGAAGCGGATTGAACTGACAGGCATCGAGCTGGAAGAGTACCGTACTGATTTTATCGGATGCAATTCCCTGTATCGTGATGCAATTTCCAAGGAGATCGGAAGTGGAACTCCGTGTGAAGTGCGTCTCCGCGCCGCAGGCAGAACGAAAGACCGGAAAAATGCCGTTCTGCTGGCAAACGAGGTGGAGGCTCTCTATACCAACGGTCCAGCAGGAGGCGGCGGAGCGGTGAAACGGGTGTCCGAGATTGTCTCGGTCTGCTCAATTTTTGTGCCGCGCGATGCAGTAGAAGCAAAAGTTACATTCCGGGAGGTATAAGGCGATGAAATTAAAAGAGATTGCACATGCAAGAACAGGCGATAAAGGCGAGATCTCCAATATTTCGGTGATCCCGTATGATGAGAATAATTATGAAATGCTGAAAGAAAAAGTAACAGAAACACGCGTAGCAGAATACTTCCGCGAAATCTGCCACGGAAAAGTAACCCGCTACGAACTGGACGGAATCCATGCGCTGAACTTTGTCCTCGACAAGACACTCGGCGGCGGTGTTACAAGATCGCTGGCGTTGGATAAACATGGAAAGACACTCGGTATGGCACTGCTGGAAATGGAGGTTTAGGGCAATGGCAGAAGATTTTATGGCGGCAGTGGTAAAACGCGTGGAGGAACAGTTTGCGAAAAGCGGCGTTTCCGAAAGCTGTGCAGCATTTGAAAGAAAAGACAGCCAGATCGAGATGCGCGATGGTGTGAAGCTGCATACAATCTATTATTTTCCAAGGGAAGGCGGATCAGGAGAAAACAAGAAATATCCCGTCATCCTGACTCGTACCTGCTATCCGGGAAACGACCGTATTCATCGTGCCTACGGCGAGGGTCTGGCACGCAGAGGTTACGTATATGTGTACCAGTACTGCCGTGGCCGGGAGAATTCAGAAGGAAAATGGGAGCCAAACATCAATGAGCGAAACGATGGCATTGACACCATGGATTACCTTGTGGAGCAGCCATGGTGCGAAATCTTAGGCTACTGGGGCCATTCCTACACAAGCATGACCGGCTGGGCGTTCGCTGATGCCGCGGAGGGGAAAGTTGCCGCAATGTTTCTGGAGGACTATGGAACGGATCGTTTTGTATCAGCCTACGAGAAGGGCTGCTTCCGCCACGATATCCTGACCGCATGGTCGATGGAAAATGCGGAAAAACCAGTGAATGCTGACTATCGCGAAAGCTGCCGTTACCTGCCGCAGATTGAAGTGGACGAGGCGCTGTGGGGACAGCGTGTTCCGTCCTACCGCGAATACATCACAAGCCCGAGCCCGGATGCGGCACTCTGGCAGACGGGCTGGTGGAAACAGTTGCGGGAAATTCCATCAAAAACGAAGGTTCCGATTTATCTTTTAAGCGGCTGGTACGATCATCACCACGGCAGCAGTATGAAAACGTGGGAGCGCCTGAACGAGGAGACAAAACAGCACAGCTGGCTGGAAATCGGTGCATGGAACCACTTTTTCCAGATTTGTCTTGAAGATAAAGAGGTGCTGCATCCGCAGAATGAAGAAATTCCAAAGATGCTGGAATGGTTTGAGCTGACGCTGAAACAAAAAGAAATCCCGACGCAGCGGATCCGTGCCTATGAAATCGGAGCGGACCGGTGGATTGACATCGTATCCGACCGACTGGGAGAAGAAGGAACTGCGGGAAGCATGACGCTGTATCTGGATGAGAAAACACTGCGGGAAGACGCGCCGGAACAGGAAAAAACGAGAAACTACACGTTTGACCCGGCCACTCCGGTCGAGAGTATCGGCGGAGAAGCCCTTCTGCATACGATGCCGCAGATCGGCAGCCATCTTCAGATGGAACCGGACTATCGTGAGGATGTCCTGAGTTTTGTATCAGAACCGCTGGAAGAAACTTGCACGCTGAACGGAAAAGCTTCCGTCCGTCTGTTTGTGGAAAGTGACTGCGAGGATACGGCATTTACCGCTAAAATCATGGAGGTAACGCCGGAAGGAAAAGCGTACAACATTCGTTCCTCGATTGCAACATTGGAGCAGGGAAAAACGGAGGCCGGAGCCTATGAGGCGGGCAGCGTGGCGGAGGTGCAGATTACTATGTGGAATATTGTATACACGATTCCAAAGGGTTCCCGCATTCGTGTAGATGTTTCCTCCTCCGACTTCCCGCAGTATCATGTTCACAGCAATCAGAAAGGGCTGTGGTCGGAAAAAACGGAGAATAAAATTGCACATCAGACCATCCATATGGGCGGAAAAGCTGCTTCCTGCGTGATTTTGCCGCTGATGAAAAAACAGTGAGCCGTAACGGTAAAGCGGACATCGGGAAAAATCAAAAAGAAAAAGTAGCATAATCCATTCTTTTGTGATATAGTGAAAACACTATAGGTTTTGCGGTAAACCTAAAGAACGGCCCGCATTATAAAAACAAAATGAACAGGAGAAAAGCAATGGAGAAAAAGTGGTGGCACAAAACGGTTGGATACCAGATTTATCCGAAGAGTTTTCAGGATACCAACGGGGACGGCATCGGAGATCTGAAAGGCGTGATCCGTCATCTTGACAAAATAGAAAAGCTGGGAGCCAATGTCATCTGGCTCTGCCCGGTGTTTGCATCCCCGATGGTGGATAACGGATACGATATTTCCGATTACATGGATATCGACCCGTCGTTTGGAACGATGGAGGACATGAAGGAGCTGATCGAGGAGGCAAAAAAACGCGGCATCCGCATTCTGATGGACCTTGTCGTGAATCATTCCTCTGACCGGCATGCGTGGTTTCAGGCGGCACTCAAAGATCCGTTTGGAAAGTACGGAAAGTATTATGTGTTCCGGGAAGGAAAAGACGGCAAAGAGCCGAACAACTGGCGGTCGATTTTTGGCGGCAGCGCATGGGAGAAAGTACCGGGATATGATAACCTGTATTACCTCCACATCTTCACAAAAGAGCAGCCGGATCTCAATTGGGAGAATCCGGAATTGCGGGAAGAAATTTATGAGATGATTTTAAAATGGATGGATCTGGGACTTGGTGGATTCCGTCTTGATGCGATCAGCCATCTGAAAAAGAATTATCAGTACACCAACCTTCCGCCGGATGGACCGGACGAGTACAATATGGCGTTCGAGTATTTCAACAATGTAGACGGTCTTGCCGATATCTTGTGTGAAATGAAGGAGCGCACCTTTGCGCCGACCGATGCGCTGACGATCGGAGAGTACGATCACATGGGACCGGAGGATGTGGAGGATGTGATTGGGGAAAACGGCAGTTTCTCGTCCGTTTTCGATTTTTGTCACACCCTCGACAATGTGCGTAACCCGAAATGGGGCAATACCGTGGCGTTGTTTGACGATTATCGCGATCAGCTTTTTGCGGCGCAGAAAATCGTGGATGGCCGCGGCATGCTCTGCAACTTCCTCGAAAACCATGACAAAACGCGCATCATCGACCGGTTCCTGATGCCGGAGGACCAGAACCGCTACAGCGAAAAGATGCTTCCGGTCACCAATTTCTTCCTGCCGGGTATTGTGTTCCTGTATCAGGGACAGGAAATCGGCATGCGCGACGACCCGAAACAGTCCATTCAGGGATTCGTCGATAAACCGACCTTTGCTATTTACGACCGCCTGATTGCCGAAGGAAAAACGGATGCGGAAGCGCTCGAGCAGATCAACCGCGAGAGCCGCGAGCACAGCAGAACTCCGATGCAGTGGGATGCATCTGCTGAGGCGGGATTCACAACAGGTACACCGTGGTTCCCGGTGAATAAAAACTATACGGAACTGAACTATGAGGCCGAGGAAAAAGATCCTGATTCCCTGCTGTGGTTCTACCGCAAAATGGTGGCAGTAAGACGACGTGAAGATCTGGAAGAAACCTTCCTCTACGGAACGCTGATTCCGGAATACGAGACGGTGAGCGGCGTTTTGGCATACCGTCGAAAGGATGAAAAAAACGATATTCTGATCTTCACAACTTCTCTCGCAGACGGCATTACACTGCCGTTTGCCGATACAATCGAAGAAGTACTTCTGAATAACTATGACACTTGCGCGGCAGGCGAGGGAACGATCCGTCTGCAGCCGTATCAGTGTCTGGTGCTGAAGGTGAAGGAATAATTGCAAAAACTAAAACAAAAACCGAAAAATCGGTCCCACAAAAGGAGAAGATCTTTTTGTGGGATCTTTTTTGTGGTACAATACAATAGAAAAAAATCTATTATGAGGTGTGGAATGGAAAGAGACAACAGAGACGAAGACATAATGATGAGAGGAACAAAACAGGAAATGCCGGGATTCCGTTTTCGGCTACTCCGGCCGGAGAAGAAACGGGAACTGTGGAATCCGGATTTTGAACTTTTATTTCTGCTTCGTGGGAGGGGAAGAGTCAGCTACGAGGACGGGGAAGTTCACAATCTCCCGATGGGATCTATCTTTGCGATCAACCGGTTTCAGATCTGTGACCTGGATCTGGACGAAGACGGACTTGCCCTGTCGCTCTGCGTTTCAGCGGAGACGATTGCTTCATTTCACATTAAGCTGCTGAAATGTGAAGTCAAATGTCAGTCGTTTTTTTATATGGAAGATCAGCAGGAAAAATTTGACTTGATCCGGCGGGATATGGCACGGATCTTTCTTGAGATGTACAAGAATAATGAGGAACAACCGATCTATATGAAAAGCCGTGTGACGGCGCTTCTGGAGGATCTGCTTTCTTACTTTACATCCGGGGAAAAGGTGGAACAGGGCCGGGGCGGACGGGAACGCATTCAGCAGGCATCAGACTATATTCTGCAGCATTGCCGGGAAGAGATTACGCTGGAGGATATGGCGGATCATCTTTATCTGAGCCGTGCCTATATTTCACGGAGTTTTCCGCAGTATTTCGGTGTATCATTTCGGGAGTACGTGACGCAGGTGCGCCTGGCGCATGCCGTACAGGAAATGCACAGCGGCGCAACGCTGACGGAGATTGCCTATCACAATGGATTTGTCAATGAGACGGCGATGATCCGCGCATTCCGCAAATACCGCGGTATGACACCGAGCGAATACCGGAAGCAGATGGAATATACAGTAAAACAGCGTGAAAAGAAAGGAAAAGAGCGGGAAGAGGCGGCGGGAGACCATGATATTTTCCAGAGTCTCCTGCAGTATGCAGCGGTCACGGAGCAGGAGATTGAGACGACAAATGAGAGTGCCGTTTCCGTGACGGTGGCAGTAAACGGACGGAAACCAAGAGTGGCAGGCCACTGGAAGCGCGTGATCAATGCTGGCTATGCGGCAAGTGTGCTGAACCGCGAGGTGCAGGATGAGCTGGAACAGCTGGTGCAGGAGCTCGGCTATGAGCTGATCCGCGTAAAAGGAATTCTTGATGATGATATGTGCGTATTTCGGCGGAATATGTGGGGCGAGATTTCGTTCTGCTGGAACTATATTGATGAGGTGATCGATTTCATCCTTTCCACGGGAGCGAAGCCGTTGCTGGAATTCGGTCATATGCCGTTGCTGCTGGCAAAAACAGACCCGGGAAGAACGATGCGTCCGGCGCTAAGCAGCTCTCCGCGAGATCTGGCTGAGTGGCGCATGCTGATTAAAAACCTGATGGAACATCTAAGGGAACGGTATGGAATCAACCAGATGCGGCGCTGGATTTTCAACCCGTGGATCAGCGGAGACGTGATCACGATTGATGGAGGAGATGAGTTCTTTGGGACGTGGAAAGCATCGTACGAGGAGATGAAACGTGTGAGCCCGGATCTTGTAACATGTCTTTCCTTTGGTCTTGGACCGGAGGAACATCTCAAAGCCTTTATCGAAACTATGAAGGAAAAGGAATGTGTGCCGGAAATTTTTGCATTCCGCTCGTTTGGCACGGTGATCTATGGAGAGGAAGAGGAGAAAATGAATCTGATCCAGAACAACGAGAGCATCAATATGATTGTGAGCCGCGACCCGGATTTTCTGCGGAACCGCGGGGAGAAGGTAAAAGGTCTGCTGCAGAAGGCTGGGCTTGGTGCACTGCCGGTTCTGGTGGATGAGTGCAGCAGCAACATCTGGCAGAGGGATCTGTGCAACGATACCTGTTATAAAGCGGCATGGCTGTTTAAAAATCTTCTGGAAAATGAAGAGGCGCTGCAGGGAATTGCGTATTTCTCGGTCAATGACCGTTTGGATGAAGTATTTCCGGCGCGGGAAACGTATCATGGAGGTTTTGGGCTGTTCACGATGAACGGCATTCCAAAGGCGGTCTGCACTGCGCTGCGGCTGCTCGGCAGAATGGGATCTCGTCTGGTGAAGCGTGGGGACGGCTATTTTATCAGCACGGAGCCGGAGAAAAACCAAAGCCAGATTTACCTGTACAACTATGTTCACTACGATATGCTGTACCGCTACCGCCATGCCGTGAATATTTCCCGCACGGACCGTTACCGCGTATTCAATATGGGGGAAATCCGGACCTTTTCAGTGAAGCTGACCGGACTGGAACCGGGAAAATATTGCCTGCGGCTGTATAAAGTGACGAAAGAGCACGGCAGCAGCTACGATGCGTGGGTGCGGATGGGAGCTCCGGAGCGGATGAACCGGATGGAGCGCGCGATGCTGTGCCACAGTGCGGACCCGGAATACCGTGTCTGGGAGCAGGAAACCGACCCGGAAGGCAGCCTCACGGTGCAGGAACGCCTGGAGCCGCACGAGACGGCGCTGATTGAGGTGGAGCAGATTCTGTAAAATCTTCAAAAAATTGCACTCGCGGTGGGAGAATACAGAGAAAGAGTGGAAAAAAAGCAACAATATAAGAAGATCTTGCGGTAATTCGAGTAGAAAAGGACGAAAATATTGTTTATACTGAAAACAACATAAATGCTAAATTCTACAGAAAAGAGGTATTTCAAAATGGGGAAAATATTTGATTACGATGGCGTGCCGGTGCTGCATACCACATCCGGCGATTTAAAAGGTTATTTTTATGACGGTGTTTACATTTACAAAGGAATTCCGTATGCATACGCAGACCGTTTCCAGATGCCGGTTCCGTCCAAATGGAATGGCGTAAAAGACGCAACAAACTATGGTTTTGTATGCCCGCTCCAGAATCAGGATACACCGAACGGCGAGCTTATGGTTCCGCACCGCTACTGGCCGCAGGATGAGCACTGCCAGTCCTTAAATATCTGGACAAACAAACTCGATCCGGAAGCCAAAAAACCGGTTCTCGTATGGTTCCACGGCGGTGGATACGCAGCGGGATCTTCCATTGAGCAGGTTGCGTATGACGGCGTCAGCATCGCAAAGAAAGGTGATTCGATTCTTGTTTCTGTCAACCACAGACTGAATATTTTAGGATATCTGGATCTGTCTCCGTTTGGGGAAAAATACAAAAACTCCGCAAACGCAGGCCACGCCGATATGGTAGCAGCCCTGCAGTGGGTACATGACAATATCGCCCTGTTCGGCGGCGATCCGGAGAATGTAACCATTTTCGGCCAGTCCGGCGGCGGAATGAAGGTGATTGACCTGATGCAGATTCCATCAGCAGACGGCCTGTTCCAGAAAGGCCTTGTCATGAGCGGTGTGATGGAAGGGGATCCGCTCGGCGCAGGAGAAAAAGACGGAACAGAGATTGTCACGGCAATGATGAAAGAGCTTGGCTTTGATGATGTGGCGCAGCTGGAAACCGTACCGTATCCGCAGCTTGCCGCAGCATATGCAAAGGTATCCCCGGCTATCGCACAGAATGGCGGCTACATCGGCGGCGGCCCGAAAAAGGGCGATTACTTCTGCGGAAATCCATTCGACGCAGGCTTCCGTGAGCATGCACATCAGATTCCGATGATGATCGGAACCGTATACGGCGAGTTCGCAACGTTTGCACCGGCAGCTTATGATAAGAACAAACTGACAGCGGAAGAGATTCTGGAAATCCTCAAAAAGGTTTATGGAGACAATGCCGAAAATGTTCTGGACGCTTTCAAAGAAGCATATCCGGAGAAGAACGGTGTAGATGTTCTTGCGATCGACCGCGCAATGCGTGAGCCTACCGTAAAACTTGCCAAACTGTTCGCAAAAGGCGGCGGCAAAGCATATCTCTACAACTTTGCCCTGGAATTCCCGTTCCAGAACGGCAAACCGGCATGGCACTGCTCCGACATCCCGTATTTCTTCGGCAATAGCGATCTCGTAGAAATCTGCGGAATCCCGGATGTCAGTGATAAACTGGAAAGCGAAATCTTTGGCGCCCTGCTCGCCTTTGCAAAGAACGGAACCCCGGATCACGAGGGACTTCCGCACTGGCCGGAAACAGAAGCAGAGGATGCGGATACCATGGTATTTGATAAAAAGACCGAAGTAAAACACAACTATGACGATAAAGTCTTTGCGGAAATCAACAAAGTTCTGAAGCCATGGAGCTTTATGGACATGATGACCGACAATATTCAGCATTAAAAGAAACGGTTCAATGTGGCATAAACGGAATCTGGATCGGATTGCGAATATCCGCTTTGACAAATAAAATAAAAAAGCCGCCTGTTTGATTTGACAAATAAAATCAAACAGGCGGCTTTTTTCTGAAAATTCAGTGTTTTCAATCACATCTAAAGTACTATTCTAACAGGGTCCCGGCGGAAAAACCAGTAAAAAACAGATTGTACTGAAAAAAATACAATCTGTTTTGTTGACACACTTGAAAAAACATGATAATCTAGAAAATGCACTATTATGGCAAGATATGCCTAAAACCTTTTGTTCAGGCATGAGCGGTAATAAATATATTATAACACAAGGGGTGACAACGTCAATGGAGAAAAACAGAATACGTCCGATACCTACCGGAAAAAGTATGCGAATGAGTTACCAGAGACAAAAAGAAGTATTGGAAATGCCCAACTTGATTGAAGTCCAGAAGGATTCCTATGACTGGTTCCTGAGAAGCGGACTCAAGGAAGTCTTTGATGACATTTCACCAATCTCCGACTACGGCGGACGGCTGAGCCTTGAATTCGTAGACTTTACACTGTGTGAAGATGACGTAAAATACTCAATCGAAGAGTGTAAACAGCGTGACGCTACTTATGCGGCACCGTTAAAGGTAAAAGTAAGATTATATAATAAGGAAAAAGACGAGATCACAGAGCACGAAATTTTCATGGGTGATCTGCCGTTGATGACAGCAACAGGAACATTCGTTATCAATGGTGCAGAGCGAGTAATCGTCAGCCAGCTGGTACGTTCCCCTGGTATTTATTACGGCATCGCACATGATAAGCTCGGAAAGAGACTGTTCTCCTGTACCGTAATCCCGAACCGTGGAGCATGGCTGGAGTACGAGACCGATTCCAACGACGTCTTCTATGTCCGCGTAGACCGTACCAGAAAAGTTCCGATCACAGTCCTCATCCGTGCACTTGGAGTAAGCTCCAATGCAGAGATCGTAGAGCTGTTCGGTGAAGAGCCGAAGATTCTTGCAAGCTTCACCAAAGATACTTCCACCAACTATCAGGAAGGTCTTCTCGAGCTGTACAAGAAAATTCGTCCGGGCGAGCCTCTCGCAGTAGAAAATGCAGAGAGCCTCATCATGAGCATGTTCTTTGACCCGCGTCGCTATGACCTGGCAAAGGTAGGCCGTTATAAATTCAACAAGAAACTTGCACTGCGCAGCCGTATCCGCAACCAGATCCTCGCTGAGGATGTTGTAGATCCGTCCACCGGTGAAATCCTTGCAGAAAAAGGCACCACCGTTACTCTGGAACTCGCAGACAAGATTCAGAACGCAGCAGTACCGTATGTATGGATCCAGACCGAGGAGAGAAACGTAAAAGTTCTTTCCAACTTAATGGTAGATCTGAAAGCATGGGTAGATGTTGACGAGGAAGAACTTGGCATCAAAGAGAAAGTATACTATCCGGTTCTGGAAAAGATCCTGGAGGAAAATACCGATATCGAAGAGATCAAACAGGCGATCAAACGTGACATCCACGACCTGATTCCGAAACATATCACAAAGGAAGATATTTTCGCTTCCATCAACTACAACATGCATCTGGAATACGGCGCAGGAAATGCCGATGATATCGACCACCTGGGCAACCGTAGAATCCGTGCCGTAGGTGAGCTGCTTCAGAACCAGTACCGCATCGGTCTGTCCCGTATGGAGCGTGTGGTACGTGAGCGTATGACAACACAGGACATCGACGGAATTTCTCCGCAGTCCCTGATCAATATCAAACCGGTTACAGCTGCAATCAAAGAGTTCTTTGGATCTTCCCAGCTGTCCCAGTTCATGGATCAGAACAACCCGCTTGGAGAGCTGACGCACAAGAGACGTCTTTCCGCCCTTGGACCTGGCGGTCTGTCCCGTGACCGTGCCGGATTCGAGGTTCGAGACGTTCACTACTCCCATTACGGAAGAATGTGCCCGATCGAGACTCCTGAGGGACCGAACATCGGTCTTATCAACTCTCTGGCATCGTATGCGCGCATCAACGAGTATGGCTTCGTTGAGGCTCCATACAGAAGAATTGACAAATCAGATCCGAAAAATCCGCGTGTTACAGACGAAGTAGTCTACATGACCGCAGATGAAGAGGATAATTACCATGTAGCACAGGCAAATGAGCCGCTGGATGCAGAAGGACACTTCATCAACAAGAACGTTTCTGGACGTTATCTGGATGAGACCCAGTCCTACGAGCCGCACATGTTTGATTACATGGACGTGTCTCCGAAGATGGTATTCTCCGTTGCTACGGCGCTGATCCCGTTCCTTCAGAACGACGATGCGAACCGTGCGCTGATGGGATCCAACATGCAGCGTCAGGCCGTACCGCTGATGATCACCGATGCTCCTGTAGTAGGAACCGGTATCGAAGCAAAGGCAGCCGTAGACTCCGGTGTCTGCGTCGTTGCAAAGAAAGCAGGAACCATTTCCTACTCCTGCTCCAACGAGATCCGCATGAACAATGATGACGGAACAAAAGATGTTTACCATCTGACCAAATTCATGCGAAGCAACCAGAGCAACTGCTACAACCAGAAACCGATCGTATTTAAAGGTGACCATGTAGAGGCCGGCGAAGTAATCGCAGACGGTCCGTCTACTTACCAGGGCGAGCTTGCACTTGGTAAAAACCCGCTGATCGGATTTATGACCTGGGAAGGATATAACTACGAGGACGCCGTTCTTCTTAGCGAGCGTCTGGTACAGGATGATGTTTACACTTCCATCCACATCGAGGAGTACGAGGCAGAGGCCCGTGACACCAAGCTTGGACCGGAAGAGATCACAAAAGACGTTCCGGGCGTCGGCGATGAAGCCTTAAAAGACCTGGACGAGCGTGGAATCATCCGCATCGGTGCAGAGGTACGTGCCGGTGATATTCTGGTCGGAAAAGTAACTCCGAAGGGAGAAACCGAGCTGACCGCAGAGGAGCGTCTGCTCCGTGCCATCTTTGGCGAGAAAGCAAGAGAAGTACGTGATACTTCCCTAAAAGTACCGCACGGTGAGTATGGTATCATCGTGGACGCCAAAGTATTTACCCGTGAAAACGGCGACGAACTTTCTCCTGGAGTAAACCAGGCAGTCCGCATCTACATCGCACAGAAGAGAAAAATCTCTGTCGGCGATAAGATGGCTGGTCGTCACGGAAACAAGGGTGTCGTTTCCCGTGTACTTCCTGTAGAGGATATGCCGTTCCTGCCGAACGGACGTCCGCTGGACATCGTGCTGAACCCTCTGGGTGTGCCGTCCCGTATGAACATCGGACAGGTGCTGGAGATCCACCTGAGCCTTGCAGCAGCAGCGCTTGGATTTAACGTATCCACCCCGATTTTCGACGGCGCAAACGAGAAAGATATTCAGGATACCCTGGAACTGGCAAACGATTATGTAAACATGGAATGGGATGCATTCTCCGAGAAATATAAAGATATTCTGCTTCCGGAAGTATATCAGTACTTGGAAGAGCACCTGGATCACAGAGAACTGTGGAAGGGCGTTGATATCGCAAGAGACGGTAAGGTACAGCTCCGCGACGGACGTACCGGTGAGCCGTTTGATGGAAGAACCACCATCGGACACATGCATTACCTGAAACTGCATCACCTGGTAGACGATAAGATCCATGCACGTTCTACCGGCCCATACTCCCTCGTTACACAGCAGCCGCTGGGTGGTAAAGCTCAGTTCGGTGGACAGCGTTTCGGAGAGATGGAGGTTTGGGCTCTTGAGGCGTACGGTGCATCCTACACGCTGCAGGAGATCCTGACTGTGAAGTCTGACGATGTGGTTGGCCGTGTGAAGACATACGAAGCCATCATCAAGGGCGACAATATTCCGGAGCCTGGTATTCCGGAATCCTTCAAAGTATTGTTGAAAGAGCTGCAGTCCCTGGCACTCGATGTCCGCGTACTGCGTGATGACAATACCGAAGTTAAAATTATGGAATCAGTTGATTACGGTGATACCAATCTGAACCACATCATCGAGGGAGACCGTTACTCTGACAGAGAGGACGAGAGATTTGGTGACTATGGATTCTCCAAGAAAGAGTTTGACGGAGAAGAAATGGTAGATGTGGAAGAGGATGAAGAAGAAGACTCTTATCTTGATCTGGATGAAAGTTCAGATGATGACATGTAACTTGTAGATCTTCGCTTTGCGAGGAAAGGGGTAATCAAATGCCAGAAACAGCAAAAAAAGAAAATTACCAGATGAGCTTTGATGCCATCAAAATAGGACTTGCCTCCCCGGAGAAAATCCGGGAGTGGTCCCATGGCGAGGTAAAAAAACCGGAGACCATCAACTACAGAACGCTGAAACCGGAAAAAGACGGTCTGTTCTGTGAAAGAATCTTCGGACCAAGCAAAGACTGGGAGTGCCATTGCGGTAAATATAAGAAAATTCGCTACAAAGGCGTAATCTGCGACCGATGCGGCGTAGAAGTAACAAAATCCAGTGTGCGCCGTGAGCGTATGGGACACATTGAGCTGGCAGCTCCGGTATCCCACATCTGGTATTTCAAAGGAATTCCGTCCCGTATGGGACTGATCCTGGATCTGTCTCCGAGAACTCTGGAAAAGGTTCTGTATTTCGCAAACTACATCGTTCTTGATGCAGGCGATACCAAATTACAGTACAAACAGGTTCTGACCGAGAAAGAATACCAGGATGCCAGAGAGGAGTTCGGAAACAGCTTCCGTGCAGGTATGGGTGCGGAATCCATCAAAGAGCTTCTGATGGCAATCGATCTGGAAAAAGAGTCTGCTGAATTAAAGGCAGGTCTTAAAGATTCTACCGGACAGAAGAGAGCCCGCATCATCAAGAGACTTGAGGTTGTTGAGGCATTCCGTGAGTCCGGAAACCGTCCGGAGTGGATGATTCTTGATGCGGTTCCGGTTATTCCGCCGGATCTGCGTCCTATGGTACAGCTTGACGGAGGACGTTTTGCAACATCCGACCTGAATGATCTGTACCGCCGTATCATCAACCGGAACAACCGTTTGAAGAGACTGCTGGAGCTCGGTGCACCGGATATCATCGTGCGCAACGAGAAACGTATGCTCCAGGAGGCAGTTGATGCCCTGATCGACAACGGCCGCCGCGGCCGTCCGGTAACCGGTCCTGGAAACCGTCCTCTGAAATCTCTGTCCGACATGCTGAAAGGTAAATCCGGCCGTTTCCGTCAGAACCTTCTTGGTAAACGTGTTGACTACTCCGGCCGTTCTGTTATCGTCGTAGGACCGGAACTGAAGATTTACCAGTGCGGTCTGCCGAAAGAAATGGCAATCGAGCTGTTTAAACCGTTCGTTATGAAAGAGCTGGTTTCCAACGGCACTGCACATAACATCAAAAATGCAAAGAAAATGGTCGAGAAACTCGAGCCGCAGGTATGGGACGTTCTCGAGGACGTCATCAAAGAGCATCCGGTTATGCTGAACCGTGCCCCTACGCTGCATCGTCTGGGTATCCAGGCGTTCGAGCCGATTCTGGTAGAAGGTAAAGCGATTAAGCTGCACCCGCTGGTTTGTACCGCATTCAACGCCGACTTCGACGGTGACCAGATGGCTGTCCATCTGCCGCTGTCTGTAGAAGCGCAGGCAGAGTGCCGTTTCATGCTTCTTTCTCCGAACAACCTGCTGAAACCGTCCGATGGTGGTCCGGTAGCCGTTCCTTCCCAGGATATGGTTCTTGGTATCTACTATCTGACACAGGAGCGTCCGGGCGAGAAGGGCGAAGGAAGCTTCTTCCGCGATATGAACGAAGCCATCCTGGCATACGAGAACGGATACATTACCCTGCAGACCAAGATTACCATCCGCTGCGAAAAAGAGATGGAAGATGGTACTGTAATGCAGCAGAACGTAAGTTCCACACTCGGAAGATTCCTCTTCAATGAGATTCTGCCGCAGGATCTGGGATACGTAGACCGTACGGTTCCGGGTAACGAGCTTGCGCTTGAGGTTGATTTCCTCGTTGCAAAGAAACAGCTGAAACAGATTCTGGAAAAAGTCATCAATACACACGGAGCTACCAAAACCGCAGAGGTTCTGGACTATATCAAGGCAACCGGATATAAATACTCCACCCGTGCAGCCATGACCGTATCCATTTCCGATATGACCGTGCCGCCGCAGAAGCCGGAGATGCTCGCCGAAGCACAGGCAACGGTAGACAAGATTACAAGAAACTTCAAACGTGGTCTGATTACAGACGAAGAGCGTTACAAAGAGGTTGTAGATACCTGGAAGAAGACCGACGATGCGCTGACAAAAGCACTGCTCGACGGACTGGATAAATACAATAACATCTTCATGATGGCTGACTCCGGAGCCCGTGGTTCCGATAAGCAGATCAAACAGCTGGCCGGTATGCGAGGACTGATGGCCGATACAACCGGACACACCATCGAGCTGCCGATCAAGTCAAACTTCCGTGAAGGTCTTCAGGTACTGGAATACTTCATGTCCGCACATGGAGCACGAAAAGGTATGTCCGATACCGCGCTTCGTACCGCCGACTCTGGTTACCTGACCCGTCGTCTGGTAGACGTTTCTCAGGACCTGATCATCCGTGAAATCGACTGTGCCGAGGGCAAGGACGAAATTCCGGGTATGTGGGTCAGCGAGTTCACAGACGGAAAAGAGCAGATCGAGAGTCTGCAGGATCGTATCACAGGCCGTTTCTCCTGCGAGACGATCAAAGACAAGGACGGCAACGTCATTGTAAAAGCAAACCATATGATCACCCCGAAACGTGCTGCCCGTGTCATCAAAGACGGCATCAACGAGAACGGTGAGCATTATACAAAAGTAAAAATCCGTACCATTCTTACCTGCCGTTCCGGTAACGGAATCTGCGCAAAATGCTATGGTGCCAACATGGCAACCGGCGAAGCAGTACAGGTTGGTGAGTCTGTTGGAATCATCGCAGCACAGTCGATTGGTGAGCCTGGTACACAGCTGACCATGCGTACCTTCCATACCGGTGGTGTTGCCGGTGGAGATATCACACAGGGTCTTCCTCGTGTCGAGGAGCTTTTTGAGGCAAGAAAGCCGAAAGGTCTTGCCATCATCACAGAGATTCCTGGTGTTGCTGTTATCAATGACACTAAGAAGAAACGTGAAGTTATCGTTACAGATCAGGAAACAGGTGAATCCAAGACTTACCTTATTCCATACGGATCCCGTATCAAGATCACAGACGGACAGATCCTTGAAGCAGGTGATGAACTTACAGAAGGTAGCGTAAATCCGCATGATATCCTGAGAATTAAGGGTGTACGTGCAGTTCAGGATTATATGATCCGTGAAGTACAGCGTGTATATCGTCTCCAGGGTGTTGAGATCAGCGATAAGCATATCGAAGTTATCGTTCGTCAGATGCTGAAGAAAATCCGTATCGAAGATAACGGAGATACAGAATTCCTTCCTGGAACACTGGTTGACTTCCTTGAATACGAGGACGTTAACGAGCAGATGGAAAAAGAAGGCAAACAGCCTGCAGATGGAAAACAGGTTATGCTTGGTATTACCAAGGCATCTCTTGCTACAAACTCCTTCCTGTCAGCCGCTTCCTTCCAGGAAACAACTAAAGTTCTGACTGAAGCCGCTATCAAGGGTAAAGTTGACCCGCTGATCGGTCTGAAAGAGAACGTAATCATCGGTAAACTGATTCCTGCAGGTACCGGTATGAAACGCTACAGAGATGTAAGACTCAACAGCACAATGCCTGAACCGGAAGTAAAGGTTGAAGATATAGCCGAAGAACTTACGGAAGATGAAGAAATCAAAGATGATGAGATGATCACAATGGATGAAGAACTTCCGGAAGACGAAGAATTCGATGTTGAAGAATCTGCTGAAGAAGAGGCTGCTGAAGACGAAGCTGCTGATCAGGCTTTAGACGATGCAGAAGACAACGAATGATCCAACGGAGTAGATAACTTATCCGGACTAATTTGATATGAATTCACAAGAGAACTATCTGTGCCGACAGATTTTGCCGGCGAGGTAGTTCTCTTTTATTTTCCGGAATATTCCATTGCCGAAAAAAGAGAAAAATACAAAGAAACTGCTTTTTGTGTTATAATACCAGTACATTATGAGCAGGTAATGAACTGTGAAGTATTTTTACAGTTATGATAAATATACATTTTTGTTTCCGGTAACAGCTTGTAAAAAGCATTGACCGGGACAGGGAAGGAAATAGAAATGAACAGAAATGGAGGTGCAATATGGATAAAGAACTTCCGGTTTCAGCATGGCCGGAATGGAAAATCATAGAGAAAATCGGCGAAGGCTCTTTTGGAAAGGTGTATAAGGCACAGAGAACAGAACGTGGAAAATCTTTCTATTCTGCTATCAAGATCATCAATATACCCGGAAGCCAGAGCGAGTTGAACAGCGTACGTTCTGAAACAGGGGATGAGCAGTCCACAAGACAGTATTTTCAGAATCTGGTTGAGGAATGTATTCAGGAAATCAGTACCATGGAATACTTTCGAGGAAACTCTTACATTGTCTCTGTAGAAGATTTTAAGGTTATGGAATATCTGGATGTCATTGGATGGGAGATTTCCATAAGGATGGAATATCTGACAAGTTTTATGGATTACTGTGCGGAAAAGCAGCTTACTGAGAAAGAGGTAATAAAGCTGGGAATGGATTTGAGTAAGGCACTGGAATATTGCCGGAAACTTAAGATCATTCACAGGGATATCAAGCCGGAGAATATTTTTGTATCCAGATTTGGCGATTTTAAGCTTGGAGATTTCGGAATTGCACGTGAACTTGAGCGAACCATGAGCGGATTTTCCAAGAAAGGTACTTACTCTTATATGGCGCCTGAGATGTATAAAGGTGAGAAATATGACAGCAGGGTAGATATTTATTCTCTTGGGATTGTGCTGTACAGGCTGATGAATCATAACAGACTGCCATTTATGAGTCTGGAAAAACAGTTTATCACTTACAGGGATAAGGAAAATGCATTAAATAAGCGTGTTGCAGGAGAGCAGATGAGTGCACCTGTGGATGCAGGAACACAGTTTGCCCGTATTATCATGAAGGCCTGTGCTTATGATCCCGCACAGAGATATCAGACACCGGAGGAGCTTTATAGTGCGCTAGATGATCTGAAAAATGGAAGATCTGGCAGAATCCGGCAGTTACAAAACGGTGTTCAGAAAGCAGGAACGGATAAAACAGAATCATATAGTGCAATTGCACAGAACGGCAGAGCAGCACAGAATGTTACATCAGATGCCGAAAATGTACGAAAAAGTACAGTGCAGAATACGTCGGTACAGAATACCCGGGGAAATAAAAAAACATCAGATTTTCAGAATGCTGCAAAAAGAAAACGTGCTGTAAACAATGTTTCTGAGAGCAGCTTTACAGATAAAGAAACAATGTCAGTTGTAGCAGAACAGAAAATACAGCCACAGGAAACGCCATCAGAAACAGTTGCGATAAGATCTGCGCGTGCTGTGGAAGCCAGAAAGCGAAGACGCAGGAAGAAACAGCTGCTGCGCAGAGCATTGCTTGCAATTGTGGCAGGTACAGCGATACTTATGATGGCCGCAGTCTATTACAGAGTAAGTACAGATCATGCTCAGGAAGGACAGGAGGATAATCCGATCGCAATTCTGGATGATGAGAAATACAGCTCCACAAAATCCGGATCCAAAGATTTCTCCAAAGCTCTGGATACGATCAAGGAGCAGGCAACAACTATCACAGATAATCTTAACAGTTACGACTGGGTTGGAACAGAAGGAACTGTTCTGCGATATCTGAGAAGGGTAAAGACCACTCAGCAGGCAGATGGAAATCTGGATATTGAGAGTGAATGCATGAAAGCTCTGGTCTATCCGGCAGAATCCGGAGATGGAGTTTATGAAGAATATTTCTACTGGGGAGAGAAGTTATTCTTTGCATATATCTGGTATGATGAAACTTCAGAATATTATTATTATAACGACGGCGAACTGATAAGATGGATCGATTCCAATGGAAAGTGTCACGATAACGAAAAAGATAATGAGGAATTCGTGAAACGTGGCGAGAAATACTGGAACAATTCATTGAAAGCATTGAAGGGAGAAGGAACAAAGACAGATAATGGCAATGTATCAGATTGAATGTGCATATACCTGCCATACAGGAAATATCCGGGCAAATAATGAAGATAATTTCTGGTGTTTTGGGGAATCCCTTCCGGTGAACAATGAAGGAACAAAGGGTATCTGCTCAAAGATTATTTCGGGTAACAGAGCACCGGCAATGGCGGTATTTGACGGTATGGGAGGAGAAAGCTGCGGCGAGATTGCAGCCTTTCTTGCATCAGAAGAATTTGGAAAATTTTATAATGCGAATAAAAGAATGCTGAGGGATATGCCGGAAGATTTTATAGACGATGTATGTGAGAAGATGAATCAGGCAGTATGCAGATATGGAACAGATCATCATATTTGGAGCATGGGAAGCACAATGGCAATGCTCCTTTTTACACCAGAGTCTATGTTTGCCTGCAATCTTGGGGACAGCAGGATTTATTTTATGGATGGCGGTAAGCTTCAGCAGATTTCCACAGACCATGTTTTTGGTGGTACGGCAGTTGGGAAAGCCCCGTTAACCCAGTATCTTGGACTTCCTGAAGAGCTGCAGAGACTGGAACCTTCTGTGACAGAAATCGAGCATAAGGAGGGATACAGATATCTTCTGTGTTCAGATGGAGTAACAGATATGCTTTCGGACAGTGAGATAGAGGCGATTCTGTCACAGGATATGGAAATCCCGGAGATCGTAAATGATCTTCTTAAAAATGCTCTCCAAAAAGGTGGGAGAGATAATGTGACGATCGTGCTCTGTGAAGTACAGAAGCTGGATACAGTCCGCAGAATGAAAGAATGGATGAAAAATCTGAAAGATAAAAAATGAGAGGTGGGGCAGCATGAAGAACCGTATGCAGGATCTGGATTTTGAACAGAATGTTGCGTTTGATAAAGTACAGGAGTATGAATTTACCAGAAGGGCGGCACAGAGATTTAGGCAGGTGGTAAGCCTGGACAGTTTTGAAGACGAAGATGCGGATGTTATTTTCCACTATTTATATAAAGAGATGGAACTGGTGTCCTTTGGCGACCATCTGAAGAGATATATTTATGAAAGGGCAGAGCTGGAAGAACCTTTCTCGGAGGTTCCACAGGAAGTGTATAAGGAGATCGTAGTAGATTCCTTTAAGGAAACCTATACGCCCAAATCCATGAATCCTACCTCTACCAAGTTGTCGGCACTGGTGAATAACTGGCTGAATCAGGCATCTGTAAAAAGAGAAACTGTTTTTCTTCTGGGGTTTGGGTTGAAAATGACCACAGAGGATGTGTCGGATTTCCTGACAAGAGTACTGAAAGAACAGGATTTTGATTTTTACAATCCGGACGAGGTGATCTACTGGTATTGTTACAGTACGCAGCAGGGTTATCATAAAGCAGAGGAATTGAAAAAAAAATATGAGATACTCGCTCCTGTGGAAGTGGAAAATACTCAGGTTTTATACGGAAGCAACCTGTGCCTTGATACGGAGGAGAAACTGATCGATTATCTTGCCCGACTGAAATCAAAAAGAGTAGATCCCATATCTGAGAAAAGTCAGGCATTTCAGGAGTTTACAAAGCTTTTATATCATGCGAAGCAGATTATTGCCGGACTGTATCAGCATGATGAAGAGGAAAAAGGTGGGGATAAGGTGTGGACAGCAGAAAGAATTACACCTTCTGATGTGGAAAAAGTAATCTGCAGCGGAATCCCCATCAACAAAATGGGCAATCTGAAGAAAATGTCTGCCTCCATTCTGGCAAAGCATTTCAGCCAGAAGCGTTTCAGCAGGCAGAGGATTACAAATATTTTAAGCCACAAACTCCCGGTGGAGCGCTTTGACCTGATCACACTGGAATTCTTTATCGTATCCCAGGAAATGGAGGATGATGATCCTTTTAACAGATACAAGCATTTTCTGGATGAGATTCAGGATATTCTGCTTCGATGTGGAATGGGAGAGATATACATAGTAAATCCATACGAATGTTTCCTTCTCATGTGCCTTCTCACAGACTGTCCGCTGGCAGTATTTTCGGAGATATGGGAGAAGTCCTATGAAGAGGGGGAAGCTGAAGAGGCATAATGGTATCAACAATTGTACAGCCGGTGCCGGATATGGCACGAAAGGCTGTGGAACTTTTATTAAAGAAAATAAAAGGGGAAGAGATTGAGACATTGACGATTCTTCCTGTTGAATTTGCAGAAGGAGGCACAACCCGTTGAGGGATGTGCCTCCTTCTTTTAACCGAATCAAGTAAGTCACCTGCGGAGGTTGCGAATATCTGTCTGATTTATGACAATTATCTGGATAGACTGTAGATTCAGAAGAGTGTGTTTATTCATTATAATATCCGTAGATAGCACGTGCATCTGCAGCAATGGTGCTTTGGGCTGCGCCGGTATCAGTAAGATCCTGTGACATAAAGCATACTACAAGATCAATTCCTTTGGCTGTATCATAGATGATCGCTGCATCATTTTCTACAGTGTCAAGTTCGCCGGTCTTATTGGCAGTACTGACGCCTTCTGGAAGTTGTGCAGGGATCTTGTTTTTACGCTGCTGCATTTTTAAGTGATAATACATTGCATCTGCGTTTGGAAGAGTAGAAGCGGGAAGAGTTCCATTGACAGTCTGGTATATCTGCTTTAAAAAGGTTCCACAGTCTTTGACGGATGTATAGTTGTCGCCGTTTTCTTTACCTGCGAGAAGCAGGCGGTTCATCTGGGTGCTGGTGAAACCATGTTCCTGGCAGAAGCCATTTACTTTTGCCATGCCTGCAGAGTCATCGCCGTTTCCAAGCCAGTTTACCAGAGTGTTGGCAGCATCATTATCACTGACAGTGATCATGGCTGAAATATTACTGTCAATTTCGTCTCCGTTGTGAGACTGGGAGAGGGTATCGTAGTTTTCGTATACAGTTCCCATAATATACAGTTTGATCAGGCTTGCTGCCTGCATGGGAGTATCGTTGATCATGCCTTCAGAATCTTTCGGCAGGTTGCAGACATAGACGGACCAGGTTCCGTTATCAGCCGGTAGCAGGGACTGTACCTGTTTCAGGAGATTGTCCATGCTGGAATCAGTGTTGTCGGTAAATGTGTTGTTGGAGGAAGGGGAAAGTGTTCCGTTCTGCTGTTCGGATTCTGAAGAGGGTTCAGCGGATTCTGACTGTGCAGGAGATGTTTCTCCGGTGGCTGCCTTGACAGAACTTTCCTGTTCTCTTAATTCATCTAACTGATCCTGTCTCTTATACACATCTCCGAGCCCACGAGACGGACTCCTATCTCG